>Ga0126342_10010610_pt1 | contig 16489 bp, 14 predicted proteins | sample Cyp1metagenome_FD_92528 | JGI IMG/M metagenome (GOLD analysis project Ga0126342, IMG submission 92528) | Coral microbial communities from Lord Howe Island, Old Settlement Bay, Australia - Cyphastrea 1 metagenome | ecosystem: Host-associated > Invertebrates > Cnidaria > Coral ... | reverse complement strand
TTATATGATATTATATGATATTATATGATATTATATGATATTATATGATATTATATGATATTATATATATATATACATATAATATATCTTTTTGTGGCTATATCTAGACATTTGTATCTCCAAATCTAAGTATATCAATACTTTGCATCTGCATCCAAATCTATATAATTTGTATCGGCTACACTCATGGCAGTCATCAGCGAGGTCGGGTCGTTTCACCTGGCCCTGGGCGTGAGATCGTGCGCTTTTCGGGTAGCACCAAGCCATGCCGACATCAATGATGCTCGGAGTCTCTGGAATTCTGCACTCTGCGAACCCCAGGGGACTTGATTGGTAGGAACCACCCGCAAAATTGGCAGCCGTTTATCGCGAAAATAACAGCCCGAGGAAACCGCAAGCTGGTACGTCTTCGGATGTCTTTGGTATGAGGGTGCATCCCCATCAGCAAGGGAAAAATAAACCGCAAGAATCAGACTCTGATGGTGTGACGCGTGAAACTGGCTGTGGACTGTCCATTCTGTGCCGTCTATGGCCCGAAGGATTTGGCATGCAGATTTGCAATGGAAACAACTTGCAACTGCTTCCCGTGATCACATGTCATTCATGGATGAGATAAGCTCAGTCACCACAGGCCAGCCATTTACTGTAATCACAACCACCTGAAACCTCCAAAACATGGGAAACCTGAGAAACTTGAGAAACCTGACAAACATGACATGACAGTGAAGAAACCAAATAGACTTAGCGGCTCTCAAACCCCAACAAAAAGGAGCCATGCCTGCGAGGGCTGCAGGCTCAGGCAGCCCCCCCGCGACTGCAACTTGGCTTAGAAAGGGACCCTAGGGAACACGTGGATGGCAACTAATTATATAGATGGAGAAACACGTGGGAGGCCCCCCTTGGAACTTGTCATTCTTTATCCTTGCGAACTTTTCTTTGGAAATCTTTTGATTTTCACGACAGTCCCTTTTGAGCTGACCAACATGACTGGAGGGTGGGTTGAACCCAAGCAGAAGCCAGTTATGAAATTATATGAAATTCAAGATCCCTGGACTGGACCTTCAGAGTTGGTATATGGAACACGACAACTGCAGATTTGTGATGATTTGTGCTTCATGATTGCACCCAACTTTTATCAGACTTTCACTTGACTTCAGGCCATTCCAACATGTATGCCATGTATGCCATGTATGCCATGTATGCCATGTAGCGGCCACCAGCCCAGGTCACACTGCTCCCTGAAAATTTCCGCAACTGCGAGAAGGGGCAGCTCTGGCTCAACAGTGGCCTGGCTGGCAGATGGCCACCCTCAGTTTGGGTCGATGGTTCAAGACATCCCATTTTTATAATATATCTATATCTATATCTAAATCTATATCTATATCTATATCTAAATCTATATCTATAGCATTCTATAGCTATAGCTATAGCTATAGCTATCTATCTATCTATCTACCTATCTATCTATCTACCTATCTATATATATATATATATCAATATTATATCTATCTATATATATATAAATATCATACGTACACACACACATATATATATATACACGTCATATGTCCCATTTTAAACCCATTATTGTCCCAGAGAAGCCCCTTACACATTACCATAGAGGACAGGTGAGGTGCTGATAGAAGCGAGTAACTCTACGTTTGGCACAGCAATCATCTTCTGTGACCCATGCGCAAAGTCGTGGATGAAGTTGTTGACTCATGGAGGCTGCAACCTGACTTCGCATGCGAGTCACACAAGGTGGTACGCCATAGCTAAGTTGGTTCATACTTCGTAAGACTAGGGTCTAGATTTCTAGATATATGATATATCAAACTAGTTGATGGGGTTTATAAAACATTATAAACCAACTTATATCTATAGGCTGAGTAGTGTATTTCCGATGGCTATTTGCTGGGCACGTCCCGTTTTCAGGCAAACCCAACGTATGCCATTCCCCTCCAGTAATCAAACATGATCAAACATGGCCCTCAAGGCCAACTTCATGATTTATAGATGATTTTCACATAGAAAAATCTTCATTTTGTTCGGGGATTTTCCAGCTAGCCACATTTGATTACCAGACGGATCCAGAGGGTATATTCATTCATATCCCATTCTTATCCCACTAATATCTCAATAATGCTCCATTATTATCCCATCCATATCCCATGAATATCCATTAATATTAGATTAATATGCACATTTTCAATTTTTATCCCATTAACAACATATGTAACATATTTATATCCCAGTCCTCTGCTGAATTCGCCTGTTTTGAGGCAACGAGTTGGAAGCTGTGAGGCAAGCCTTAGCGGCGCAGAGCAGCAGATTGTCGCTGCAATGGGCCGTGGAACCTGTGTGGACGCTGGGTGCAATCTATGGTCAGGTGAGGTGTCGTTTTTTCTTTTTTTTTTTTTAATGCTCTATCTACATACTGTAATGTGTATATTGTTGTAGATCTGGATCTCGAAAAAATATGTCTATGTATTTATGTATGTATGTAAGGTAACGTAATGGAACGTAATGTAATGTAATGTAGTGGAATGTAGTGCAATGTAATGTAATGTAGTGTAATGTAATGTAGGGTAATGTATGCAGTTGGCTGGCGGCGGAAGACAGATGACAATGATTGCATGATTTTCGGCTCCACGCTCCACGCGCTCAGGGTCTCTAAAGCCGAGTTCCTCAGGAGGAAGAACATGAAGATGGCGGACCCTTCCGACGAGGAGCAGCGCTGATTGGGCTTCAGGGTCCGAAGTGAAACGTTCAACAGCAAGGGGCCAGGGGGTGAAGGAAGGAAGAAGATCAGCTGTCCGACTTGGATCATCCCAACGATTATGAGGCCCACAGTCTAAGGCTCATTTAACTGCCCCAGGGAAGCCGAAGAACGATCTAAGAAGGGTTCAACATTTACATGGGGCACTTGGAACTGCAGAGTCCCTCTTTGGGAGTGCAATATTCTCATTATTGAACATTACTTCAACATTACTTCAAGTGTGCTTGGTATTTTTATGATGTTGTATCATGTTCTATCATGCTTTATCTTGTTTTCACGTGTTTCTAAAATCTAGAATTTGAGGAGTGTGAACTCCACATTTTTGGCCCGTCATTCTCCAGGAGGAGGAAAAGGATGCCACGAATGGTGAGGGGTCGGCCAGCCCTATCTCAGCACTGTCGGGATCGATGCTGTCTCACGGTCACGATCTGTCTCACTTGCGCAAGGACCGGCGAGGAGGCTGCAGAAATGGGATTGAAGACAGTTGAACCAATATATACCAGGTGAGGCTCCCGAACGATAGCTAAGTTGACCTATAACTTGGATTAGGGGGATAGAACTATGGTATTCATGGGGTTTGTAACCCAACTTCGAAATGGAAGAGCCTCACCTTGTAGGAGATAATGGGATACAGTAATTCGGATATTTAATTATGAATATACCCAATAACTGAAGTTTTCATATTAGCACCCCGCCAAGGAAAACCCAAGACTATATAGTGGGAGCCATTGTTTTTCGATTTGTTCGGGGTTGCTATGAGATATAGTAAAATGTGTAATGGTGTCAAACTGTATTACAAAAAAAAGATTGGGAGAGAACCTAACTAATATGCTTGACATGTGGAGATGCGGGCAGCTTCCTATTTTGGCAGCCAGTCTTGGGAAGATTTTCTTAGTAGCGGAATGGGCTCAATACAGGTCACTGCAATAGTGACAAGCTAAATCATCAGCTGAATCTCTTGGGTTTGTCAAAAAATGTAAGATATGTAAAAAAAAACCTGCAATATATTGCAATGAAGAACATGACGTTTTGAAGCTCAGGATGGAGTAGGGTGCCCTATTTTTGGATACACACCCACATCGGATTGAAGCGGGTCCAGAAAATGGGGGATTATAGTGATGATCAGTTCTTCGTATGAACCCATCCATTTTGGGGCTCCCGTGTTCTTTAGGGACCAAAAAAGGTGCGTTCCCCAACAGGGGCCGGTCACTGGCAGTACAAGGATCTGCCCCTGAAAGACCGACGGGCTTTGGAGAAGCGAAAAGACCGGAAGGACCGGAAGGACCGGAAGGACCGGAAGGAGCTGGAAGGAGCTGGAAGGAAAAAGGGCGAAGTTATGGCTGTGTGATCTGAATAAGTGTTGGGTAAACAAAGCTGAACATGAAATTAGTTGTTGGCTAGGACATGAATGGCTAGGCGACAAATCTTCGGCGCAGAAGAGACCTGTGAGCTGAATGCCTGGCAAGTGAATGCTGTAAGAAACCCGGTCCTTTTGGCTGTGGCACCAATTGTTGACAAAAGTTCTGGCAGGGCAAATCTTTTGGTTTGGTAGGTTCGCGAATGCATTTTTGGCCACAAATGCAAATATCGTTCGGACATGTTCGGATACTTTTCCCTTTTCCTTTTTGCAGGGTATCTCAGCTTAGCCTTTCTGGGGGGAAGATTGATATACCGTACTGGTCGTACTGGATTTGACCCTTCACACGCAATCCGCAACTGCAACCTCTGCGCCAAACATGAGACGCGGCGAGGATCCGCCTGCCAAAGGACGCTGTGGTTTGTTGGGTTTCAGGGAGCAATCCTGGAGCAACCTGGTCACCCGAAATGATGGGAACCCTGGAGTTTCAATTTCCGAAAGTCAGCGCTGTTGGTGACTCCAATAGATTCCAGGCATCTCTTGGCTTTCGAGTCCCCAACATCACAGGCATGCGATACTGCCATAGCCAGGGGCTTGGGTCGTTTCTTGGGCCCACGCAGGAGGGAGGTCCAACAAGCCGCCTTTGAAGCCTCCAAAAAGAATCAAGAAGCCAAGTAAGCCAAGCAAGTCAGAGAGTGACGGCAACGCCAGTGATGACGATGAGGATGATGAGCATCAAGATGAGGATGAGGATAGGACGCCTGGGACGCCTGGGACGCCTGGGACGCCTGGGACGCCTGGGACGCCTGGGACCAGGGGTCCCATGAAACCGAAACCGTCCACAGATTCCAAGGCCACGCCGCAGGACACACCCAGTGTCTTTAAGGAGGGCTCAAAGGAGGATCTCAAGGCGACATATTGGCAAAAGAAGGCCCAACATGCCAAGCCTGAGAAGTTCCAGAAGGACTCGGACAAGGAGCCTGATGACAAGGCTCTTGAAAGCAAGTCCGCAAAGGGCGAAAAAAGACCCAATGAGGACAAGGACGACTTGTTGCAGGAAATGGCGATGCGGGGCAAGAAGAGCAAGACGGCACCAGGGGTAGGGATTCTAGGGCTGGCAGGTAGCCTAGCTACTGAGTATCATGGGGACATGTGATTCGAAACACAATAGATGCGGAAGGGACTCAGTTCAGGCTGGTGCTCTGCCGTGACTATGATGCCAGCAGTTGAGTCTCAAATTTCAGTGACCGTAAATGTCATCGATTCATCAGATTCATCCGATCCTTTCGCCAGAAGAGATCTTGGAAGTGGACGCTTCGATTACTAAGCGATTTTGATGTGTTGAAGCTGCCTTGAACGGTCTTGCGTGGGCCAGGGAAGCAAAGATGACGCAAGCGATGAAGAAATTGACGCAGCAAAGGCTCAACAGCAAGTTGAATACTTGGACTCTTGCTTTCTAAGCGGCTGAGCGTGTTCGGATGTGGATCAATGATGATCAATGATGACCAATGACTAACCATGCTTCAAGATAGCATGTATATATTCTTACACATCTATGTGTGACAATGCTTTTAGCCTACACCCACACACACACACAGGCCGCAATTTTTTTTGGAAGTGGCCACACCAATCTCTGTGACTGTCTGTGACCACCTGCTTGGAGAAAGGTTCCAGGGGGGGAAAGCTATGACCCTGGCCAACTCCTATTCTTCAAACGGTCAGAGATTCATAGTTCTTGATGTTTGAAAGGCCAAATGTTCAGATATTCACATTTTTTTGGCCTTTGAAAGGTGCCTACTCAAAGGAAGTTTCGTAGAGAAACTCCGAGTTACGGATGAAGTGAAGTAGCAGTTGCCAAGAAGTCTTATAATAAGTCCAGTTGGCTGGTCCTGGAGCCGAGAATTAGCTCAAAAGTCTTAAGTCCAGTGGGATGAGTAGAGTGGAGTAGAGTAGAGTAGAGCTATTCTTAGAATTATTAAAAGATAGGCGAGTGAAACTTGCTGGACATATTTTATGCTCGAACAACAGTGATCCCCTGAAAAGAGTTAGTTATAAACGTACTTCAGCGGTTAACTACAATGTTGGAAAAAAGCAAACGAGTGGGGGGTCCCAGGCAACGGTGGCTATTGTATAGTAGAAATGCTTGGAAAAAAATGAAAGAGGAACGTTCGAAAATATTGTGAAACAAAATCACAAATTGTTGGAACTTGCAAGAAGCCGTCAGTTTTGAGTATCGCCGTCGCATGCCCATGGTTTCACCCATGTGCCACAATCTGGCGCGGAGCCATGGCAGTCCAAAAAACATATTCAGAATAAAGTAGAGTAAAATAGAGTAGAGTCGAGGAAAGAGGAGAGTAGAATAAAGTGAAATAGAGTAGAGTAGAGTAGTGTGAAGCAGAGTTGAGGTAGAGTTCAGTTAGGATTGAGGTAGACACGTAGAGGAGAGAAGAGGTGAGAAGAGGTTGAGAAGAGGTTTAGCAGAGGTAGAGGTCCGTTGGTAGATGGCAGTGGAACTGCTGCATCCAGGATCAAATAAACGTACGTCAGTGATTAGGCCCGCTTGCGCGATGGGGTCGGCCGTCGTTGGACTAGCGCCGAAACGGCTTCGCAATGTGCGCGCAGTGGAACTAATGTCTGAAAAGGATTGAACAGGTGACTTATCCATGCTAGATTGCAGGTGCCGAGCTACTTTGTGCATTGGAACAGCTGCCTCAAATGTGTTCTTGAAGTATTGTCTTCTGATGCATTGGCGTTATGCAGCTCACTGTTGGCAGATTGGAGCTGCTGCACCCAGGATGAAATTTGAAGGTTAGAAGTTACGTGAATCCTTGTTTTTTCGGTAGGCATACGTCAGCGATTGGAGACAAGTAGGCTCCCTTTCGCGACGGGGTCGGGCATCGTTGGATTAGCGCCGAAACGTTCTCGCAATGCGCGCGCGCGCAGTGGAAATAATGAGGTTGAAAATGGTTGAACGGTGCTTTTTTCTCCCGCGCACTTTTTTTAGTTTGCTGTTGACGCTCTGCTATGCTAGTTTGCAGTGCCGAGCTATAATTACTTTGTGCATTGGAACTGCTCTATCCCAGATGAGATTTGAAGGTTAGAAGTTGTGCGAATCTGCGCGTTTTTTTCCTTCTCCCCCTGGGTAAACGGACGTCAGTCATCGGAGATAAGTCGGCTCCTTTGCGTGACGGGTTGGTCACTTCCGCGGTAGCATCGAATCCTGCTCAAAATGCGCGCGCAATGGAGCTGAGTTCTCAAGTTCTTTTTTTTGCTGTTCACGCTGTGCTTTGCTATTGTGCTGGTGCAAAGCTACTTTGTGCATTGGAACTACTGCGTCAAGCTTATCTGTTGCTGAGGTTTGTATTGCGATTCTGTGTTTTTTTGCAACTAGGTCTCTGCAGATCGCATTGGACTGGCTCCATCAAGGTCCGGTATCTTGGTGCTGCGGCCGCGTGCGTTCTATGCTTCTATTTTGAACTTGGCGTCGCAAATCGTATTGGAGTGGCTGCATCAAGGTTGCCATGATTTTGTGGTGTTGATCATTTTCCCGTTAAGACATTGAAGATTCCTTGTAAAAAAGTGCCTCAAATTTGTACTTTTTGTGCTTTGGCGCCGAGGCAATGAGGCAATTCGCGTTGCCATTGTAGTTCTATGATGTTCTATGATATTTTGCAACTCCGTCTGCAGATCGCAGTGTGGCTGCAACAAGGTTCTTGGGTGCTGTGGCTGCGTGCTTAGGAGTTTGAAAGAAAAACGGCGAGTCATCAACTTATTTTGACAGTGAGTAAAGGTGAAGTCAGATGAGAAGAGTCTAGAAGAGAGTTGAGAAGAGGCGGGAAGAGGCGGGAAGAGGTGAGAAGACTGAGGTGGGAAGAGTTGAGAAAAGGTGAGAAGATGCGAGAATGAGAAGAGGTGAGGTGAGGAGAGTTGAGAAGAGCGAGCAGATGTGAGAAGAGTCAAGAACAGCCAAGAAAAGTTGAGGAAAGGTGGGAAGAGGTGACAAGAGGTTGCCACAAGAAAAGGCTACAAGAGCTGAGCAGAATTGAGAAGAGGTGAGAAAAGTTGAGGAAGAGGCGAGAAGAGGTGAGAGGAGTTGAGAAGAGGTGACAAGAGTAAGGAGAGGTGAGAGGAGTTGAGAAGAGTGAGAAGAATTGAGAGGTGGTTTGAGAAGAGCTGAGTAGAATCGAAGTGGTTTTTCAAAAAACTGAGAACATCTTAAGTTTTTCCACTTCCTAGAAAATTTCTTTGTCAGTCCTATAGGGAAAAAAACTATAAACAACTGTTTTTTGCTGGAAACTTCCGCCCGCCTTGTGCGTGGCTTCACGGGTTGACTACCCACGGGCCGCACCCTAAGGACGGCCTGCGACAAAGGCTCTCAGAAACCCAGCGAGATCAATTGGCGAATCGCTTTGGGCAGGCCAGCGGGGGAGTTTTATGATGTTTTATGGGCAGGAATTTGAATAAGTTTTTTTTGGTAATCAACAAGAAGTGGGCCTTCATCTGCCAAAATTTCAAATTTGATCAATTTGATCGCCCAAACCGCGGGGATTTCACGAGCAAGAGATGGAACTTAACCAGCAAACATTCCAGTTTACTTTGATATATAATTGAAACTTTTGTGGATATCACCACAGAAGACCTCAGAAACATCCCCAAATCCAATTTTTTCTCACTTGTTCTTTCACTTCAACTTGATTTTTGAAGATCTTTCAACATTTCTTTGCCCGCCGTTCTCATCATCGCTGCCGCCATGGCGCCCGCAGGCGATGGACCTGCCTCAGATGGACCAGGAAACTCGCCGGCAGCTGGCATGGCACATGGAAGATCAGCTGGGTGTGCCACGGAACCAAGATCTCTTCGATGGATGGAGAGATCGGATGGGATGGGCTGGGATGGGGAGAACTTTTTGTTGATTGTTCAATCCAGTAATTATCAAGGGCAAAGGGTCTTCCACCATTTTAGATGATTTTCCCATTAAAGCCGCTGTTATAAGGGATTTTCCAGCTAGCCAATGTTTGATTACCAGAGGGTATATGAAACTGGGGGGAACATTTTTGATACCCCAAGTTCACGTTGGTGACTCGTTTACTTGTTTAGCTTGTTTTTTTTGACTTATTTTGAGGCAAATATCGATGGGTGAGATGGATGGTAAGCAGCAAAATGTTGTACAACAATTTGGGGGTATGTATAACACACTCACACATACATACACACGTATATGCATATATATATATATTATATGCAAATAAAAAATAATAAATGAATAGATAAATAAACAAATAACAATAAATAAACAAATAAACAAATAAATAAATAAATATATATATATATACATAGTTTGTAGCGAACAAAGGTTGGTATGTAGAGATGAAACGATGCTTGGATTGCTGTGGATGATGGGTCATGTACCACCTATGATTGTTGCAGATGGTCTCGAAGGATGTCAACTGGGGATCATCCCATCGCAAGACAAAACATTGAAACTGATAATGAGGGTATCACCTATCAACATGGGCTTGTTGCCTATTCATTGACGAGGCAAGTGAGACAACCACAAGAAAATGAGCTACAATGATGATTTTGACTGAGATTTCCAGGTTTCAATCATTTTTACCAGAAGTATCAGTGCTTTGCTGCAAGCGCGCAGGAATAATTCCCCTCCTGCCAGTTGAAGCATCACGGCAGCTGGGAGGTGGGCCGATGGATGTAGCATATGCAGCTGACTTGTTGGCCAAGTGTCATGAATCTGCAGATTACTTCAGCTCCAGTAGGTCAGCATGTATAGCTGGTATAGCTGTAGGATTACTTTTTTGATCTTTCCTGGGATCTTCCTGAAGTATTTTCAAGGAGGATACATCTATTGATCTATCTGTGGATCCCAGCTTGGCTGGTGCCTTTCCAGGGTGAAGATCGAAGAGCCCGGGAGTTTGAAGTGCGGCTCCAATGTCATGGATGAACAATGGTTGCCTTTTGCCCTGTTAGTTGAGGAAAGGGGACAATAAGATCCAACAAATCGATATATATATATCATATAGAGAGAGGGCGAAGGAGATTGAGTATATGATGGGGATCTTCGTCATGAGCTGGGAAATCCTGTTACATAACCTTATGAACAGAGATTCCAATAGAAATCATCCTGATGATTAAAGTAAAAATCCTTCATCACCTCAGGTCTTTCTTTTTTTTTTTGACTTTTTTGATGCACCTTCCAACATGGAGCCGCTGCGAGAATTACTGCTGGTGGTCAGGTTTGTCCCCCAAAATTGGTTGGATCGTGTGCCACAGGCAGCCACAATGCTTCCCTATAGGCTTGTGTGAGACATTGGGTGGCACGGTCCAACCCATTTGAACGGACACAACCATCAAGCCAGAGGGGTCAAGGGGTTAGGGAACGTGGCGTGGTCAAGGCTCAACATGTGCCACCACAGGGGTTCCGTGGATGCTTGGCAAGCACAAGCCATGGCTGAGCGATTTGAGACAAGATGCGAAACAAAACGACCGCAGATGCAGTGTGATGGAGTGCGGTCACGGCCATTTGGAGATTCATCGAGATGTGAACTGAGTGAAAAACCACAATGTGAGGGTTAATTTTCTATTTTTTTTCTCCCCCTCTCCTCCCAACTTCCATGATCGTGCATGGCTGCACCACTGGATAGTACAGCGTCATTTTGGTCCACATGCTATGCAGGGGCGCTATCCCAGCCGCAATGATGAATGTGGGTAGGAATTCTCGGATGTTTGAAATAGGCCAAAGAATTCAGGTTGGGTCATACATGTGTTGGTTTCACAAACTAAACACATTATTCTGGTCGCAAAGCCATACCATGCCATACCCAATTGGCCGCTCAGATCTTGATTCCCATGATCCCACGACAACTTCGCGTGGGCTCAAGGCACATCGGAGAACCCGGGGGGACCCTTGGCCGGCGGGCTGGGAGCGCCAGCAAGGCTCATGGAGACGAGGCCGCATGGGATATGTGAACACATGGAGATATGGGATTGGTCAAAACCTGGGATTTTCTAGATTCAAGACTATTGTGATTGGATTGGTTTAAGGGAAAATTTACAGGAAACCATAGATTTTCCCATTAAATATGGGGCTTTCCTGTAGATTTTCCCTTAAACCCATCCACTGATATTGAAGAGAGGATGCAAATCAATGAGCGCCACTTATTGGGGTTTGATCATGTTTGATCCAAGAGCCATATGGCTCCAAGATGCAGGAAACCCATGCAGTTGCCTCCGCAAGAAAACATCTTATTGCTTTGGGGAATGGCATGATATTTCTCCGAACCTCACCAACTCACATGAAATTCTGGGGCGCACCTGCGCTCACTCTGCCCACTCTTGGTGTTGCGACTTGGGGCTGAAATTTTCAATTTATCAGAGATGAACACCAGGTCGACTGGTTGGTGGTTCTGAATCCTGCTACCTTCACAGCTATGTTTTGGGTTGTTCCTCCCCCCCGTCCCCTATTTGGGCCAAAGCGTTACATATCTGTCATATCTGTGGATTGTTTGTTTCGAGGTGATTAAAAGCAAGCAACCTTTTCAGGTAGATGTATCGCGAGCGGCCGGTCCAGACCCCAGCGGAAATGATCTCCTCATGCTGGCAGCTTCACAAGTTGGTAGAAATGCCTTACACTACCCATCTGAGACTTGCCCACCTAATAGCTCGGTGTATATGGTGGAGATGTCACAACATGCTCCAAGCCAATTTTTCTCAGGGTTCCAGACAGTCAACTGGAAGAACAACTGCTAGTTTTTCTTCAGAAAAAGACTGCCAGGGCCGAGATAATGGCCGGGCTGTGGTGCCTCTTCCCAGCTTGGAGCAGGATGCTGTCTACCAAGAGGCTGGGTGACATCAAGAGAATTCTGCATAGGAAGGGTTCCCTCAGCCACTCGGTTTTGTGTTCTCGAGGTTTCCCAGTTCAGTTCAACATAGTTCGACATTCCAGTTGGCAGACATTAGCCTACAGGCGACCTTTGGCTGCGATTTTGCATGATAGGAACAATCGGAGCAATGCCCATTGGACCCAAACCAATCAGTAGATTGTTGATGTTTGATCATTGATGCGGGCGTGTTATGAAAATGATGTAATCCACGTAATCCATTGGAATTGAGGCCAGCATATTTTCAGACAAACTCATTTTGGGGCAAACTTCAGTACTTTGGTGGCCGGGCGGATAGTCCATGTCTGCAACTTGAAATGGCTCAAGCTACGACGTCAACTACAGTTAAAGGTGCAGATGCAAACTGCTGAGCCTCGTTCCACAGAAACATACCCAGAAAAAAAGCCAAGTGCCGCAAGGAAGTATGAAGCGCTTCTACTCAGCTCATCCCTTACAGCATGTGAGAGCATGCCGCTATTGTCCCATTTTCATCCATTTTTCAGGATCCGCTTTGTGGGGATATCTTCCGCATGTTTTTAGGTTTGCGGCCATGTCATATCGAGCCCTCTCTCCGCTGGCCCTGGTGTTGCAGCTAGCGGCGGCAGTGGAGCTGACCAAAGCATCCTGGGATGTGCAGCACTCAGCACCTGGCAGGTCATCATTTGTGCATCAAGTCGAGATGATGATATGAAAGCGGGATGGGATGCTTCTATATACTGTAGTATACACTTACTGTATCTTACTGTATATAGTTGACGAATTGATGTTAACTAATCGATGCCGATCGATGATCATGCAACAATAGTTCCTATCATTAGCAGTTGGTGTACCATGTTTTCACACGGCAGAAGATCATTCAATATCATTCTATATCATTCTATATCATTCTATATATATATATGAATCTATATATATCTATATATATATACATAGATCTCTATATAATTATATATATATATATATCTAAATCTTCATATCTATTATAAATCTATAAGTCCACATAGACATGTAGACATGTAGACATGTAGATATGTATCTATCTATCTATATATCTATATCTCTCTATATATCTATCTATCTATCTATCTATCTATCTATCTATCTATCTATCTATATAAATCTATCCTATCTATCTATATATATATATATATCTATCTATATATCTATCTATATATCTATCTATATGTCTATCTATATATCTATCTATATATCTATCTATATATCTATCTATATATCTATCTATATATCTATCTATATATCTTATCTATGTCTATATCTATATCTATATCATATATATATATATATATCTACATCGATATCTATATATCTAATCTATCTATGTCTATATACCTAATCTACTATCTATCTATCTATCTATCTATCTATCTATCTATCTATCTCTCTCTATCTATCTAAATCTAAATCTGAATCTAAATCGAAATCTAATCTGATCTAATCTATCTAATCTATCTATCTATCTACCTATCTATCTATCTATCTATCTAATCTAATCGAATCTAATTTGATCTGATCTGATCTGATCTGATCCTATCTATCCTATCTATCCTATCTATCCTATCTATCCTATCCTATCTGATCTAATCTGATCTAATCTGATCTAATCCAATCCTAATCTAATCTTATCTAATCTAATCCTAATCTAATCCTAATCTAATCTAATCTAATCCTAATCTAATTTAAATCTAATCTAAATCTAACCTAAATCTAATCTAAATCTAATCTAAATTTAATCTAAATCTAATCTAAATCTAATCTAAATCTAATCTAAATCTAATCTAAATCTAATCTAAATCTAATCTAAATCTAATCTAAATCTAATCTAAATCTAATCTAAATCTAATCTAAATCTAATCTAAACCTAATCTAAACCTAATCTAAATCTAATTTAAATCTAATCTAAATCTAATCTAAATCTAATCTAAATCTAATCTAAATCTAATCTAAATCTAATCTAAATCTAATCTAAATCTAATCTAAATCTAATCTAATCCTAATCCAAATCTAATCTAATCTAATCCTAATCCAATCCTAATCTAATCTTATCTAATCTAATCCTAATCTAATCCTAATCTAATCCTAATCCTAATCTAATCTAATCCTAATCTAATCTAATCTAATCCTAATCTAATTTAAATCTAATTTAAATCTAATCTAAATCTAATCTAAATCTAATTTAAATCTAATCTAATCTAATCTAATTTAAATCTAATCTAAATCTAATCAAAATCCAATCTAAATCTAATTTTAATCTAATCTAATCTAATCTAATCTAATCTAATCTAATCTATTTATTTGTCTATTGCATATGTGTCAGGGCCACATATACTTGGCTTACGGCTGGTGCTGCCGAGGAGATGACGGCGGGCAAGCGGGTCTTCATCAAATTCTTCGCACCATGGTGCGGCCACTGCAAGCGCTTGAAGCCTGCCTGGGATCAGCTCATGGAGGAGCGGGGGCTTCATACATGGGATTCCCGGCTGGGAAATCCGGATACTGGATGTTTTCAAATGGGCCAATCATATAACTGAGGGATTCCATGGCAAGCCATGTTTGATTGCCAGAATTTGCCAGAGGCTACACCCCAAAAAAGGACTAGTCTAATTATAATTACTTCCAACATCTTAAAACTACACATTGAGCGCCATCTGTGGTCCCTTGGGCCAGGCTTATGCGGGACACGAGAGCATTTTAGTGGCAGAGGTGGACTGCACCTCCGCCGGTGCAAAAAAACTCTGCGACGAGGAGGGTGTGGAAGGCTTCCCAACGCTAAGGCCCGGATGGAAATTGAGGATATTGAATAGCCTTGGTGTAGCCATTTGGGGATTGTACATATACCATCCATTGATATCCATTGATATCCATATACAATCCATTGATATCCATAGATATCCATAGATATGGAGATGCGTCAAAACCTACTATTCCCAAATTTGGGGGAATATACATCCATTGACCAGCTATTTTGGGGTACCATCCGGGTTACCATCCGGGTGCCAGGGTTTTGACTCATAGCCATATACCATCCATTGATGGTGATACTCGGCATCAATTGATTGTTTCTGGCATCAGCTCGCCAGGTTTGGCGATCCACTGGCCTTGGAGGTGACGGGCCAGTGGTGGCCGATGGTAAGTCAGGCCCCACAAGGAATAGATCCAGGATGATCCAGGTTTTGGTCTAAGGGGGTTAGTGGATGTTAATGGGGGATGGGAGGGGTTTGGAGGGGTTTCCTTGTTGACTATCTTTTTATATCTTTTTGATGCACTTCTACGCAGTACTTTAAGACTACATAGATACCGTAGTCGCCGTAGTTGCGCGATGTTGGGTCACGAATCACGACTCATCCCTATGACCCTGCTTCGTGGATTTAGACTTGTGCCCACCGACTCGTCATCCAAAAAACTATACCAAATGCCTCAGGACTACAACGGCTTTCGCGACTTTGAAGCGCTTGATAGTTTTACAAAGGCTTCTGTTGGGACGGGTTGGGATGACTGGAGGGATTTCCACCCGAAAGGTGACCGGACCAGTGAACCAAATTCGGGTCACAGTCAGAGTATTTTTTTTTCAAACTGATATTTTGGCCCATGGACGAAAGTAGGGAACCTGCCCCGTTTTGAAGCAGCTCAGCACCCCTTCGCTCCCAAGTTGTTTGAGTCCCATTTTCCGGTCCCCAATGGCTTGCCCCACCTTCCACATGCCCTTGTCCAAGAATAGGGTGCCTCTCAAAATTCCAGCGGTTTATCACGTCTTGCCATCCTGTTCCCCATTAAGATACACCTGTTGGTTAATATTAATATATCACATTAGACGTTATATCCCCATTATGCCCCTATATATGGCCCTAAAACTTGGCGGACACCCAAGTGGTTGGTTGCATTCTAGAGAGAGCGAGTCGTTGATATGTTCTTTTCATCGTCGGCGAATCATGTACCGTTGGACAGTTGGATGATTTTCCGCCATGCCCAAAATAGTTATCTCCCAATTTATTGCCTTTTACCATGCCCCAAAATGGCTGCTTTTTTTTTTGGCCCATGTTTGGACAGATGGTGACAGGCCAACTTGGGTCCCTCCTGCAGTCCCGAGCGCATGGACCTTTGCGATGAGCTGACGCGAAAACGCATTGAGGAGTGGATGGAAATGCCCATGAGCTCCTCGGCCTGACAGGAAGCTGTTTCAGGAACCTTGGGGAACATTTTATCTCATTTTATGGGGGTTGTTTTTTGGTGACATTCTATGAGCACTCATGCCAATCATGGGGAATAACTTCGTGAATATACATGGGTATGATCTCTATTAGTTGATGTTTTGATGATTAGCTTTCATTTGTTTATTCACTTGCTTCTACGTACGCGCAGACATGCATATAGAAATATAATGCACGCACACATATACTTACCTTGATAATCATTTGCGTATTTTTCGGTAGATGTATGTAATAT
>Ga0126342_10010609_pt1:5000-16490 | contig 16490 bp, 11 predicted proteins | sample Cyp1metagenome_FD_92528 | JGI IMG/M metagenome (GOLD analysis project Ga0126342, IMG submission 92528) | Coral microbial communities from Lord Howe Island, Old Settlement Bay, Australia - Cyphastrea 1 metagenome | ecosystem: Host-associated > Invertebrates > Cnidaria > Coral ... | reverse complement strand
TTTATGTTTTTTTATTTTGATGAGTTCTACCTTGCAGATCCACTGTGTGTGGGGTTGCAGTGGAATAATTCCAGACTTTTGGAAGTGCTGCACAGCAATTCTTCAGGGGCCTTCTCTTCTTGTCTGGCAGGTTTGTTTCACTCTGAGCATCAACATTTTGATGTCTGTGAGTCAAGCTTTGGATGACCCCACAAGTTCAAGGCTAGCAGACTCCCAGACATGGAAATGGTTGAAACATGTTCCAACTCATCTACTCCAAAACCAACTACAAGAAAACAAAAAAAAGACTACCCTCTGGTAATTTAAGGTAGCTATTGAAAATGGCCATAGAAATAGTGGATTTACCCATTCAAAATGGTCATTTTCAATAGCTATGTTAAATTACCAGAGGGTAGGTCAAAAGATGTCCTTGTTCTTCTGGGTCCCTTGGGTCCCTTCCAGATTTTGGTTCCTTTTCAAGCCGCAACCAGCCCTCCTTGGGTCCAGGCTCCTTTGGGCAGCTCTGGCCTCTTTGGCGCTCCAGTGCCACCAGCGCCAGCGGCAGTGGCGCCTTTGCAGGTGCAGAGGGACAGAGCTCATTGAGGTGGTGCAAATCGAAGCACGCATAGGTTTATATACAATAAAAATCAATAAAATGTAAACTCATTCCTGGATATGATTTTATTATCTGGTTTTGAGTTTTCAGCAAATGGTGAAATTATGAAATTACGTAGATGGGGGATGGTTGATGGTTTCGGGTGGGAAACTGTTTACCACAGTTACAGGTCTTGTCTCGTCGATCTCAACATGGTGAAAGTTGGGACAAGGTGGAGGGGTTGTACCAGAAGGTCATCGACAATTGGCCTGTTAGAACCTAGGCCTTGATTTCCCAAGTGTTCAAACCAAGAGGATGGCGCGTGAGACGTTTTCGTGATAGTTCCATAACTTGTTCCATGATGTTCCATGATCATTTCAATGGGAATTTCAGGATCCCAAAATGGAGGTACTGTACCATATTTTTGGCCATATTTTGCTGGGATATTCCCTTACATAGGCCTTATATGAAGGCCTTATGTATGGTAGGTACCTCCAATCAATCGGTCCCTGAAATGGCCATTGGACAGGCCCAGGCTGCCATGAAACTCTCGAAGACTTGCAGCTGTTTCCAACGTATGAAGTAAGGAACTTCAATTTTCACACCTTCCACATGATAGTGAATCGATATCGATATATGATAATTAATGATGCAAATATAGTAATAATAACAATAATAACAATAACAAACAGGATAATGATGATAAGAATCATGATATTATACAACACCATGCTGTAGCTATAGAGTTCTAAACCACCCAGACTGACCCATGACCCGGCCAGGCAGCTGAGCCACCAGCTTCGGCAGCTTCGCCGGCTCCGGCAGGTGGGGCTCCCGCCATTTTCACATCGAGCCTGCCTTAAATACCATCTGGTTATGACTATATAACATAGCCATGGAAAATCCCTCATAAATGATATAAATGGAGGTTTCTAGCTGGGAAAATCATCTATAAATGGGTCATCTTCCATGGCTATGTTAAAATAACCAGAGGGTAGATCCAAAACAATAGGGGATTGGAAGATGACTTTCCGCTAAAAGGATCTAAAACATGTCGATTTTTGTTGGGGGTCTACGTTTTTTTTGGTGGAGGGTAAGTCATGGAATCATGGAATAAAATGGTAAATCCATGACGACTGGATGATTTGGGGGTACCCCCATGGATTGGGAACCTCCATATTATAGCTGAAATACATGGGGGAGGGAGATTAATAATTCTAGGTTCTAGGTCAGGTAGTCAGCTATGTAGACTTCAGAAAATAGTTCACCATCTTGACCTGAAACCTCAACCAAGCTGAAATAGCCATGGTTGTTGTTTGGGGAAAACATCATTTATTTCCCGTTGTTTGGGGTTCCAGCTAGGCGAAATATTTGCTGCCTTTGATGGTCCCATGTTCATTTCCTTCAACGCCAGGATGGGTCTAACTGGCAGACTGCCATTCTTGTATCATCCGAAGAGCCTTACACATTGATCCTTGCTTAGACCAGAGACAGTATGACCAACCAGGATTACAGCTGCAATTGTGGATCTCATAATTTCAAAATGGCATTTTTTTCCATTTTGTGAAGAGCAACTAAATATGATTATTCTATGGAGATGTCCAATCCATGGGGCATCCCCAAAACCATAAGTTGCAACACTCATGACTGCGGCAGGAAGCGGAGCAGGCGGAGCAGCGACTTGGTGGGGAAGATATTTGGAGGTTTCCAATCCATGGGTATACCCCAATCATCCAATAGCTGGATGGTTATGACATTCACAGTTTGCCATGGAAAATCACCACCATTTTTAAGTTCGGTAAACCATCTATTTCGATTAGGGCCATCTATACCATGGCTATGTTAAATAACCAGAGGGTACCCCAATAATCCAATAGCTGGATGGTGTCTTTTTTTTGTAACATCCGAAAATCAAATGGATGATTTGGAGGTACCCCCATTTTGACAGGCCCAGAGATTTCTACCGTTGGCACCTGGGAGATCTTCTGTTGCCACATGGAAGATTTAAGATCACAACTCTGGTTACAGCAAGGTCCATGGGTCTATGGGGCTATACGGCTATATGTGGCTGCCTAGTCTATTCCAATTCTTTTTCGGAGGTCGTGTGGGTGTTGCTTCTGTTTTCTCCAAGATTTCTGCGGAGGGTGAGATCATGGTTGTGAAATGATGGTATTCACATCATCAAGAGGCTGGTATACCCTCTGGTAATTTAACATAACTATGGAAAATTACCATTTTTAATGGGCAAATCAACTATAAATGGCCATTTTCAATAGCTATGTTAAATTACCAGAGGGTATATTTCTTTTCTGAGGTCTTGGGCTAGTTTGTGGCTTGGGTGTTTTGAAGGAGCAGCCAACGGTTACTAACGTTGTTTCGAAGGGTTACAAAGATTCTCTATCCCATGCGTTTGGAATGGCCGAACTTGGTAGTCAAGTTGTCAGTCACATACTGGTAGAGGCCTATCCTGCCGAATCAAGATTCTTTCTGAATCATGAGGGATGTTTTTGTAAACCCAATAGTAAACCTCCAATTGCGGAGGGTTTGTAAAACCCATTTCTGGTGATCATATTAAACATATATCTATAATTATATATTCATAGTTATTAGATAATACTTGCTTAACTATAATATATATATATATATTATAGAATTATAGTTATAACTATATAATAATTATATGATATTATAGGGTTTGTTTATTGGCTGTACCACATTGCTTTCTGTTTGTCTTTCACACCAGAAGCGCATCAAAGGAAGCGTCGAAAGCAGCAGGACTTTTTGGCGACAGCGAGGTCCGCTTCAACCCACTGATGCTTGGCCGCATCCAGTTGGGACAGGGAGATGGAACCATACAAAACGCCGTGAGCAGTGGCTGCTAAACCCCTGTTGGTTGATGGTTAGTAACCGGGGATTTTTTTCTACCCGGTTACTACCCAAAAAAAATTGGGGATTTGGGGACTATAATAATCCAAGAACGGGGATTTCCTATGAACCAACCAGTATAATGTAATGACAGAGGGATTTTGAACACTGCTCCAATGTCTTGGTCAGTCCTCCTGGGATCGGCTGGGATTGGCTGTGAATCCATTCCCGGATTGCTCAAATCCGTACAAGGTGGTGCCCCAATGGTTCACTAAGTTGGTTTATAACTTCTCGAAATTGTCTCCATCAGAAACCTGTAGTCAATTGGATAACGGCACCACCGTGTATATTGGCACGTTTTTCAAGGTCTGGCTCTGCGCCTGCATCTTCGATGCTGTGCAAGTCTAGCCTTGATAGCCTCGATGGCGACGCGCCAGCACCAGCAGCGGCTGCCCCGGCAGCGGCGCCAGCAGCGGCAGCTGCACCGGCAGCGCCGACGGCGCCGACGCTGCCGTTTGCACCGCCACTGCTGGCAGCGAAAGCTTCCAGCGGTGCGGAGGGAAGGGAAGATTGAACGACCGCGGGTTGGTAAGCTAAACTTTAAAATTACTTTACACTACTTTACATATCTTTAAATTATTTAATAATCACTTCACCGTAATATTATATAAACGTCCCCCCCCTCCCCCCAAATAATAACACCTAGGGGTAGTTGTTATTATTAGAGGGTATTTAATCTTCGGGGGAGAAGCTTTCCCCTAATATTAAATTAAAAACCTATTAGAAAAAAAAACTAAAATTGTTGACTTTAACACACGGACCCTAAAAATGGTTTAATTAGTTTTTATTATTAAGGGGGTAGAACCTTTAAATGGACCTTCATTTTTAAATTGTTTTCTACAGGCGATCAATTAAAAGTCAAATTGACCAATCTGAAATGTGCCAAACCAAATAATCTCGGGCAGTTTTTATTAATAAATATAGGGGAGCTTTTGTAGGGAGAGGGCATTATGGCAGTGACCTTTTTGACTTCGAAGCTGAAGTATGATGCAGATGGCTCTTGAGATGTAGACCACCTTCCTGTAGATGTGGGGGTTTAACGGTTGAGATGTGACACCCCAACTTGCAATGCCCGTATCTTGCAATACAACGACACCAGCTTGTAGTTGTAGTGATACATGATGTTGTTTGTTCCATGGTCAATAAAGAGGTTAGAACAGTTAGCACACATAATTAAAGTTCGGAGAGTTCAAACGCAGCCTCACGCGTTTTAGTTTGTTTGTGGCATGATCCATGATGTCAGAAACATCCATTGAAAGATGGCCAGCAGGTGGCCCAAGCCTCTTTGGTGGCTCTGGACGCCTTGCCACAAACATCTTCGACGACGATGACGACGATGGCTTTGTGAAACAGGACCGGGATATACCGGGATCAGAACTGAAGGTATGATGCGAAGTTATCCATGTTGGGTACATTCTGTATGGTATAGGCTATAGCTGGGATGATGACCATTTTTGTGATCGACTTGAAGGTCCAGAGTCCAGTTCAGTAACAAGGTACCAATTGGTGGGATTGTTGCCACAATTATGGCCCGTGGTCTCATCCAAGCTTTTACTATGGGCATGTCCCATCATCCAACGCCGTCACTGTCGCTACGGAGAGCATCACCGTGTTTGAACGTTAGTGTTTATTTGGTCACCATGAAATTCAACGAAATCACACCTGGTAGTACTTTTAAATACTTTTAATGTATCCTAATGTCACAAACGTCTCCGCACATGATGACATTATCATGACAGTCACACTTTCATTGGCCCATGGGTTTCTCTAAGTCTTTGAAGGCGCAGGGACCTAAGGGCCTAGTCCCAAGATGAATCAACACATGTATTGGGATAGCGATGAACAAGAACTTGTTGGTCAGATTCTGTTCCTTGTCCGGAACAAAATATGTCACATCACTAAAAGTCAGCAGCAACCAGCAGCAATCCATCTTGAAAATTCTTACTTTCTCATACGTATTAATTATAAAATATTATCAACATACGCATGTTACATATGTCATATGTCACTATCTAATGTTACCTGCTTTTTTTGGTTATGTTTTGTGTTTCCTGTAGTCCAGCGGGTTACCACCGACCGGCAGCCGTTTTTTCTGAGGCAGCTCCAACTGGCAGCGCCGTCTCCAGCCTCTTTGCGGCAGCGGCGCCAGTGGCACAGGCAATGCTCGCAGGGAAGGGGAGGCACTGATCTTGGTCAAGCTTATTGGTTATATTTAATAGCTTGGTTATAAACTATTATATACTATTATATACTTTTGTAATTGAATCTTTGCTATCAAAATGATGTAAAATAACGTACAAACCAGCTAAAAAATAACTTTTTTTTTTTGTCAGGAATCTAAGGTTCACCATGAGGAACCACCCAAGCCAATCATTTCAATTTGCAGTGAGAAGTCCAGGTACTGACAGTTGACACCCCCAAAGGCACCCCAATTTTACCAAGTGGTTGGGGCAACCTGGTTGCAAACAAAGACAGAGAGACTGGTTGGAATGCCATTCCTGGAACGGGCGCAAAAGTGCGACCTTCACAGCACTGCTTTGCATGTTCCATAGTTCTAAACATGTTCCAATTGACCAAACAACATCTTGAACAACATCCATCAACTATCATTTATCAATTGTATATATAATAATCATATCAGTTATATCCCCACATCGAACCCCCAGAAAATCCCTCTGATTATCTCTGCTGAGTTCAGGCTGCACCACCTGACCCACTTGTGGCAGGCCGGGAGTACCGTGGACCCGCCCCGGTCCGAAATGTATGTCATATAGTATAACTATATAATATAGCTATATAATGATCATATAATATATTAGTTATATACTTATATTACAATAATCATATATTGTTATATTACTAATATATTACAATAAATGATCATAAATGCCAATAAAATGGTCGTTTCATTGGGAAACTGATTGTTAACTGCTTTTTTTTGCTGTTAATTTGTGGGTGCCCTATTTTCAGAGACATGGACTACAATGACGACAACATTTGGGTAATTATGTAGATATACTATGATATACTCCAAGCATCTCTAAGCAGATTCTTCAACACACAGACTCCAGATATTTTCACCTTTGGGTTGCTTCAACCACTACGGTTCCAGCACCAGGTGACGATGCGCGGAAAACATCAGGGGAAGGACAAGCCGTTGCTTCTGCTGCTCCAGCCGCAGTCACTTGATCAGTTTGAGACCTGGGGTGATGGGAAAATCTTTGATGGGGATATATTTGGGGATCTAATGGGTTTGTTGAGATAATCCCATGATAGTTTATATGCTTACCACATATAACCCACTTATATAATGGAACATAGGATAAGCTTAAGTTAGATGATCTTAGCTGGTTTATCATAATTTTCTCTGGCAAAAGAATGTAAAATAGCCATAACTATGGTAATCTATGGTACTGGTATCCCCATTTTCAGACACACCCAACGCGGAGTGCTCAATTTGAAAACAGCAACTATAACAAAAATCTAATGGGTTGGGGTTAAACATGGACCTGGACTCTGCAGTTGTTTGTGGTAGGTCCAGAACCATAGACCATCCACAATGACGTATCATTGAAATCATCCCCAACTGGAGGGTGATGGCTTGGGGTTTAGCACACATTTTTTCCACTCAGGATCAATTCAAGTCTCAGTTGCGGGTGTTTGTTTTCCATTAAGGTTTTGATTTTTCGTGTCTGAACTCCTGCAGTTCATTTGTTTCTGCTGTATGAATGTTGGTGCTGTTGCGGGAGATTTCTCGGTGAGCTGACAGGGACGATCAGAAGGGAGATGTCCAATATATGACATGGATACGCACAATATAAGTGTTGTTTTCCCATCAACATTCCTCGGGGCTACATCTCGATTCTTTCAGCGACTCTTTCATTTATATATATAATCTAATATATGTATATATATGTATATATATTATATATAATACAATATAATATATATATATATATTCCATTATATATATACTGTACCTACTAAATATTACATAGGGTCTCCTTTGAGGTAGGCCACAGACAGCAGGTATCAATTCGACTACCTGAAATCAGCTCCATTCGTCAGCTTGCAGTTCTCACGCTATGAAGTCCAATCGCCTATGAAGTCACTGTCCATTCAATGGGGAATTCATGGGGAATTCATGGAAATTCACTTTGTAAGGTGTTGTTTCATTTAGTTGAGTGGAATTGAGTGGATGGAATTGCAAAACTCTTTACGATAACTAATTAAACATAATTAAACGCAAACAGGGTTTGTGGATTTTGTGGGCAAAGAGATTATGTTCTAATTCTTTGCTTCAGTTCCTCTGTCAACCATTCAAGCAGCAAAGGAACCGCCAAAACCAGCAGGAGGAGGACTTTTTGGCGACAGTGAGGTCCGCTTCAATCCGCTGCTGCTTGGCAGATGCTCTTTGTAAAACACCCCCCCCAAAGGATAGACACATAATTTGTAAAATCGACCAGTCATATAATATACTGTAGTTGTTCTTTCATATTCTTTCAGTATATTTCAGCAGGCTCTTTGTTTTTCTCATCTGGCAGTTGATCAAGTCTGAAACCCTCTCAGATCTGGCTCGCCGCCGCCGACGGTGCCGTTTGCAGCGCCGTTGGCAGCAAAAGCTTCCAGCGGTGCGGAGGGGAAAGCTGGGAGCCATGGGAATGGTGGCTAAGCGACTAGCCCCAAAATTGGAAATTGCTGAACTGATTGGGTTCCCACTTTCGCTTTGCCCGGAAAGCCTGCTGGAGGCAGCTGCAAAAACTTAGTACTTAACTGTGATCGGCTCAACGGACATTGGATCATTGTGTTTGCTCAGAATCAAAAGTATAGTAGGTATAGCTCTCATGCGCAAAACTTGTGTTCGCAACATTTTCTCCGAAATGCAGATGTGTTCAGGGTTGACGTGTTCGGTGTTGTTGGCTAAAACAAGGTTGACGCTACCCGATGTGGCTGACTGAACCCAGGCACCAATAGCAGTTTGGCCATGTTGAATTGGAAGACATTGGGGTAGCAAAAACGCTACGATGTGAGCCCAAAATCCGCTTGGTTCATACATACTCTATCTTGAATGATTTGGTGATAAATCAGCTCTATTTTTGCATATATGTTTATCATTGTTTGTATCTTTTTAGGCTATAGGTTACGTTACCTTTAAACGTCCCCAATGCATCCGAACGCGCAAGAACACAATCATCAGCAGGGATTGTTTCATAAAATGTTCCCATTCCTGGGTTTTGTTCCAGGAGCCGATTGTCAATCCGCAGCCGATCCCTTTCTTTGGTATAATAGCCCTTCATTTTGATCAGTTCATGATTCATTCTTTTTCATCATCTCCCTCCGTAACACTAGCTATATATAGATCTATAGCAAGTATGATTGCATCATGTTGCATCCAACATCATGCAACTTGCCATTCATCTGGGTAAATTATAACGACCTCACTGCGACCTCATTATAATCATAGTAAGGGAAATGATCCCCAAATGGCCTTAATTCAGGTTAGTGAAATATTTTAATTTACCCAGATTCATATCATGGAATGATCATCTTCTTGTCATGGCGGAGATGCTTTTGGATCTTTTGGGCCCCTCTTAGCAGGTGGCCCAAGCCTCTTTGGTGGATCTGGACGCATGGCCACCAGCATCTTCGACGATGACGACGATGATGACTTTGTGAAACAGGAACGTGGTGGGCTTCAGAACCGACCGGGAGATGGAAAGGGCCCTTAAAATGAGAACCCCCAAGACCACAACAATCATGTGATAGTATGTTATAGTATATGTACTGTAATACATATGTACATATTATATATAATATACGATGGTTTCCTAAAATAGGGATACCCCACATCATCCAGTTTAACGGGATTTGTATTATAAACCATCCATTTTTGGGATCCCCCATTTATGGAAACCTCATATGTTATATATATATATGATATATTCTTGATTGAGGGATATAATCTAATAATCATGTTTTATACAACAATCATATATAACCCCATATATAATATTATATAATCATGTTTTATCATCCTCATTGAGGGATCCTCATGAATCACCCTTTTTCTGCCAGCCCCAGCCCAGGCGGCACCAACTGGCAGCACACTCTCCAGCCTCTTTGGTGCGCCGGCACAGGTGAGGCGGAGGGCAGGGGGATAGGGGATATATCGGATATCCCATCATTACATATCATTACCATTTTTCGATAAGAGCAACACCAGGGTCAAGTACTTGTTTGATTTATTTTGTAGTACTATATCATAACCATCACAATATCATTACATATCATTAGCCGTCAAGTACTTTTTTGGTAGTTTTCCAATGTTTTTCTGCAATTTATGCTTCTTGTGTCAAACAGCATATTTTTCATTGATCAATTGAGCCCAGGACCGACTTGTCGACTTGTCAAGTGACCCCATGATTGGGATGGTCCCCAATGGCTCACCTCACCTCACAATGATGCAATGGACCGTCTGACTACGTAGTGCTCCACTTGACCATGTCAGAGAGAACTGTTTAAGTCAGGATTTGTGTTTTTTTTGAGTAAATAACCATCTGGTTATTTAACATAGCCATGGAAGCTATGGCTCATTTATAGATGATTTATATTGATGTATGATGATTTTCCGTTTACAAATTGTGATTTTCTAAAGCTACCTTTAAGTACCCAGAGGGTATTTGGTGGTCGTCTTCCATAGTTCCAACGTGTTCCAACGTGTTCCAATGGAGCAACCAGGCCTATGATCGTTTCTTCTGACAGATCTATGGACCCGAACCTTTCCTCTCCTGCTGCAGCACCCAGGCAGCACCAGCTGACCCATTGGGGGCACTGGCAGGCTGGGAACCCCTAGTTTGGTCAGTGGGTACTTGGGCATAGTAGCAACCGTAGCGTATAACGGGGTTTGTCTGAAAACAGGGAATCCCCAAATCCAGGGGTTGTTCATTATTTTCCACGCTCAAATTCATATTTTCGGGGATACCCCATTTTCAAGGACACCCAACTGTCAACTATCTCTGTAAAGAAATGGCTAAAACGTCTTTGTGGGGCGCTTCCTGGCTCGAGCAGTGACTGGTTCTTGGACGTTCTTGGACACCAGGGGACTCTGATCTCAAACTTTATGATATTTCAGCATATTTCAGCTATTTTACACGCATGGGTTTGTTCAGACACGGGGTATACCGGTATACCTCGAAAGTATCCAAAAGTGCCGTTTACACTAGGCAAACATTCACTAATAAACGCACAGCCAAGGTGAACTTTGATGTGCACTATCCGGAATTAGTTCAATCAGGTAGTCGAGGCCCGAATTAATCTTATATAAGGAACATCATATCATGTGGAATCATTGATAGTAACCCGGCGAAAAAACAGATAGACACTTGAATTGACCACCTCTTTTAGGATTGGATTTACTATAGATTCTAATGTTTTTCGATGTTTGGAGGTTGCCAAAAGACTTTCCCGACCGTCTGGGACCTATGCCATGCCATGCCCTAGGTCCTAAGACTGAGCCAGAGCCGCCAGCAGCGGAGAAGTCCTCGGATCCCCTGGGAGGAAAGGTGGTCTTTAAGCCGCCCCTGTGAACGACGCCAAGGAATGGAAGACATGGGGAGTGAATGCAAAAAACATGTAAAACGGAGTAAAAAGATGTAAAAAGGGTAGGCATGTCAAAAGATGTGCATTTTCGTTGGACATTTTGTATGTAGAACGAAGATGAAACCATACACATGTTTTTGCAGTTGAGTTTCCCGAAGGTCAGGTTGAACAAAGCAAGGTCTAGTTATGTCTAGTTGTTGGGTTTTGACTTCGCAGCATGACTCTGCCTCAATATGACAATCATACTTGAGGCCGGAACTCTCCGCAGATGACTTTTTCGCATGTGGGTACTGACATGTGGAAAGGTCACCATGGAGTAACCCCAAAGGGCTTCAATGTTGGATGAACCATAACCCATCTGGTGCTTTGGCTGGGCCAACTTAATTACTTGG
>Ga0126342_10010608_pt1 | contig 16490 bp, 12 predicted proteins | sample Cyp1metagenome_FD_92528 | JGI IMG/M metagenome (GOLD analysis project Ga0126342, IMG submission 92528) | Coral microbial communities from Lord Howe Island, Old Settlement Bay, Australia - Cyphastrea 1 metagenome | ecosystem: Host-associated > Invertebrates > Cnidaria > Coral ... | reverse complement strand
TATTCATGTATTCATGTATTCATGTATTCATGTATTCATGTATTCATGTATTCATGTATTCATGTATTCATGTATTCATGTATTCATGTATTCATGTATTCATGTATTCATGTATTCATGTATGTATGTATGTATGTATGTATGCGTATTTACAATTTGTGCATGTGGGCGCATACAAAAAGGGAGCATGAACTCACTAATTGCACCTAAGATGATCTAGTTTCTACAGTAGATACACCTTGTGCAGAGCTCCATGCCCTTCACTCATCATCCGAAGATCCCTCACCGCTATGGTGATGGCCTAGCCTTAGCGAAACCAGCAAAGCTTAAACAAAAAGGGTCAGTGGGTTGTTTTGTTGAGAAAATCGACAGGGATCTATTAAAGATTTAAGGTCAAAACACAGTGTTTTGACCTTAAATCTTCTATAGTACATGTTCCTTTCATTTATTTCTAGTGCAACAAGTCAGAGGTCGGTTTTAACATATGTTTGTATGGAAAAAAGCGCTTGTTCCAAGTCAGAAGTGGGCTTGTTCAAACTGTTTTGGATGTGTCTGACTGGGACATGCATCTCGTACTCTAGTACTGGTTTAAACAATGCGGTGCTGCCAGAATTGCACTCACACTGCAAGCGGCTAAAACCCGTTCCAGTGGTCTTAAATGTCGAACCTTAATAATCCAGAATCAGCATTTTGTTCTACATATCCTAGTCAAGAACTAAGGCTTGCAACTCTTTTCTTTATTCACTACTTTGCAGAGTTTCTCTGCTTATCCCTGTATTTAAAAGAGATCTGGTCCCTTAGATCCTTCAGGTTCCAAGCTTCCAATCCCAGGCGTCAAGGAACATATGGGAGCCCACTAAGGAGGCAAAGAAGCGTTGAAGGCCTGACGACTTTGGCAGAGCAGTTTGGTCTGTGAGCTATACTTCACTCACCCCGATTCCTCCGCATCCCCAAATGATACCCTTGATACCGCATGAGCCAAAAAACTGCATGGTGGATGAAATGTGAGCAAATGTCGGAAGTTTACCAATTTGTCAGACTTTGAGATGTCCAACATATAAGATTGACTGCTTCATGTTCATCCCATTTTTCAAGAAAAAAATCCTGTCCACATACATATATATATATATATACATAGATTTATATATACACACAGTATAGTATACACATATACCCTTCAGTAAACTAACATAGACCGTGGCAGAGGTTGATGAGTTTCCACTCTTTTAGTGGGTGATGTTCGGGGAGATGATCCCATCTGATCCAAAACAGATCCAGATCCAAAGTCAACAGCTGAAATCATCTAGAAATAACTATGAAATAACTATGACATTATCATATTTAGTTGATTTTAGAAAATCATCTAAAAATCATCTAGAAAAACATCCAAAAAGAACTCAAAAAACATCTAGAAAAATATCATGGTTGTTGCCTCGACATGTTTCTTAAAAACAGAAAATTCTAGAAAGGCACCTCCAGGTCCCTCGGGCCGCGGAGCTTCTTCCAAGACTTCCCAGGTCTCAGGCCTAGCTTGGCTCCTGCGCCAGAAAAACCGAGGACCTGACAAAATGTCTGGTGGTTGTAAAAATAACGTGCTATATCATGTACTGTATAATATGAATATATATATATGTGATGATTATATTGATATATTATAGATATAATGGCACCTATGATAATGTATATATATATATCATACAATATCTATATCTATATATATATACCTTGTTCAGTACAGCCTTACACACCAGTTCAGTACGCAAGTGTGATGTGCTTAGTGAGTTTAGCCTTGAAATTGCAAATCCTTAGATTGGGAGGTCCCCCCAAGCACAGAACCTGGAGTCCAGCAGGGGTCGACTGATTGCTCACCGAGATCGCTCATTTGACCCATAAAATCCACGGGGTTTTCAGACCATAGCTGGGATATAGCTGGATCTTCATCCCCCTATATAAATAACTGGTATTTGTAGGGATCCATAACCACCTGGAAATTGGAACCACATCTCCTTCCAGAGATGTGATCCAAGATCTCACCTGCACTGGAACATTGAAGACACCCACCATACACGCACGGAACATGTTTGAAAAAACAGCAACCAACATGCGAATCCAACACATCAATTTTGGGGGATGTGCAAAGCAAGGGTTTTGGCACTGTATATATATATATATGTATACATAGCCGCGAGTTGTTACCATGGAAATTGTTGGTTCAATTTTCCAATTGCGACTCAGATTCCCATTTGAAGCAAGGCATGTCCATGTTGTAGGCTTAGCCATTTCATAAGTTTGCCAAACTACAGTACTCATATTGTGGATCAGTCACAATTTCAGGTAGCGTCCAATCACGTTTGGATCATACGCTGACTTGACCCACACCGTGCCCACACCCAAATCAATTGTTGGTTTTGAACAATCCATAAGGGTTGGACGATATCCCCGCCACATGATTAATCCGGAAAAAAACAGTCACGAGTCACGAGCCGTGGTTTGGTCATACCTCCCGAATCAGCCCGGTTGTAGAATCCCACTTACTTCCTGAATAGTTGAGCAACCAAGGAATCCCGTCCCCAATAAATACAAAGCTAAACACAGTCAGGAATTACAGACGAAAATCATCTTTGTGGAACACCCTGACCGTTTGACTGTGTATCACAACACTATTTGGTGTTGTTTATGTTCCAGGGGTTACTTCCAACATGGAACCTAAGTGGAATGCTTGTGTCAACATGGGAACCCCAGAATTGGTCTTCAGGAGGGGAACGCTGTACCATAGGATTTAATACACCAAAAATAATCAATGGACATATGGCTCACAGCGATTTCCCTAAAACATTGAATGGGTTTCTACACTAAAAATGACCCGCCTTTTGTGGCTGCATTGGTACCATCATAAAATGACTCAGTTCTGTAGGTAAATGCACCAGACATGGACATGGAGCCAGAACCACAAATTCAAAATGGTGATTTCACCCTGGCTGTCCCCACATCGTCTGGGAGGTTCACAAAACAAAATTTGGAGGAAGAAAAAAAACGTCATTATTTGTTTCCTCATTAGTATCATATTATTCCCAAAAAAAAAAACATGGGTATGGGTCAAAATTAGGTACCTCAATAATTGGATGGTTAATACTAAACTAGACTAACATCTGTGGTCCCCTAGGTCTTCCATTTTGACCCACATCCACATCTGAATCTTCCCAGCTGATGTCCTAAAACAGGGCTACCCAGCTGATGCCAGTTGCTGCATCCAGGTGGCGCATCTGGTGAAGCCAGGGCTCGTCCGCATAGCCGTCCCACCTACCGCATAGCCGGACCGCAACCATCATCCGCAAAAAAGGACAATAATATCAGTGGTATCAAATAAAATGTTCAAATCACAGTGGATGATAATAAGAAAACAGTGTTATGAAATAACATTAATGATCCAAATGTTCATGTACCTTAACTTCTTCGTGTTATCAAATAAAGGTACAGTAGAAGATAATAATTACCACTGATCGAATAATAGAACTAATAACTTGGTTGTTATTTGCAAGTTGTACGGTTACTACTTCTATGATTTTCTTTGTTATTATGACCATCAATGTAGAATGAGACTAAAATGATGGTTAAAATGACAAGAATAATAATAGAAATAGTCCTTTTAACAATGCACAGAACTGACAGGTGTCCATTGTCATAAACCCATGTGTGATCCCAATTAAGGAAAAACATGTCATCTTGTCTTGGTGATAAGAAGCGTAATAATCGAACCCCATGTAAGATATGTAGTGATAAAGTCATAACATTCACAATAGTCATAATAATCATGCTACGAGTAATGATTATCACAAGCATAATCATAATAATGATATATAATCATAAGAATATAAAATGACCTCGTTTCATTTCATGTCATGTCATGTCATGTCATGTCCTTTAGTTTCATCATCATCATCATCATCATCATCATCAAGCCCCGATTTGCTTCAGGAACCACAAAAGAAATATTGAAGATTCCCTGTAGATTTCCCAAGCAGTGGAAATCCCATTGGGAAATTGAAAATAATATTCAGCAAGTCAAGATATATAATAGTGCTAATAATCAACAATAACATTAATCTAAAAAAAAAACAGAACAATCATCATATCAGCAACAATTACAATAATAATTACAAAATCAACTCCAAGAAGCCATCTCCAATATCACTATCAATGGGCGGTATAAATGTATAAGCCATCCCAAAACGCTCGGTTTAGTACCCTCTGGTAAACTAATATGGCTATGGAAAATCACCATGTTATATAGGTAAGCCAACTATAAATCACATATGTTCATCCATTGTCATAGCTATGTTAGTTTACCAGGGGGTATATCAAAATTAATCATCATTAATCATCATTGATCCCCATCATTGACCATTGTTAACCATGATTCACTAAGATTAATCACCATTAACCGACCATTAACCAACCATTCAGCATTTCTTTAATGCTCCCATGGTCATCCTCCATCCATTGCTGAGCTGCTCCGTGTCACCAGCTTGGAGCAACAACGTGGCGCCCTCGGGCGCCAAGGTGTCCTTGCTCCAGTAACCTGCTGTGGTAGTAATCATATGGGATAATGGGGAGATACATGGATACAATATGATACAATGGGATACAAAGGGATGTATTAACATAATATGTATAGTAGACCCCAAAACCATTCAGAAAGGGTTCACGTATTACCACTGCTTTTTCCTGGAAGGAATTGATGTTTCTGCATATCCTATTTCATTTCTAGTGTCTATGCAAAACTAGGATATGCAGAAGGCCTGCGGTGTTCACTACCGCCGGTTGTATTCAACGCACATTGATGTTGAAGGGGATGCATTTAGAAGACATGTGTATCTCTTTATATACATTTAAGGACTAATGAAACATGGATTGGATGGGATATATATAATATGGTGTGTAATTACAACCAACCAACCCCAACTGTTGGGTGTGTCTGAAAATGGAGTATATGCAAAGTATACCCCAAGAAAAGAGATTTGTTAGTAGGGAAATGGTGATTAACCAGTGAACTTAAGGCTTTTCCCAACATCTTCTAGGACACGTCATATTCTGCATCTGAGTGGCTGTCGCCAAGGTCCAATTCTTCACCACCTGGTCGCACCATCGCAGGGTGTTTGGGTTCATGCCCACGCCAAAATTCCCAAAATATGATTGGGTTTTTTCTTTGAAATCCGCATTTGGGGGTATCCAAAATGGTTGGTTTATAATGAAAAATCCAAAAATGTTCAATGGATGATTTGGGGGTACCCCTATTTTAGGAAACCACCATTTATGCTGGTAAAAATCAGATGTTTGGCTGCTTCACGGCGAGGTTCCTTCCCAGATCTCCTCCACGTACTGCCCGCGCGGGGCAGCAGGCTCATTGGAACGCATGATGCGCAGCCTCTCCTGCGTGCAGATGTTGGCCCTTTCCAAACGGCAAAGCATCCCGATTTCTGGGGGGAATCAGCTGGTCCTTGAAAGCATTCTCAACTTTATAGGAAGTCGCCACATCTGTGATATTCTTTGATCATATTTCGCTGTTCATAGTGGTTATCAGTGGTCTCCATTTTCTCCATGGGTCTTCATGGTTTTTCCATGGAGATTCGGTCGTAAACCATCCACTGAAAATGTCGGCGCCTCTTGATCGACCGACCGCAGCCTCGGCGGGATGATGACTGGGGGTAGCCCCATGACTATCATAACTTAGGAAACGTCCACATAAGAAATACCTTGATAGATTCATATAGATGTTATGATAACATACTCCACCAAACTATTACTGGATTTTTTTTCAATAACTTATCCCAGCTCTTTTCCTTGGTTATAACTCGGACCTTGGTTTTCCAATGATTCCAGAATTTGATCAGTGGCATAGGGTGGTTCTACTGCTTGGGAAGGTAGAGATGATTCATGATGATTCACATGTTGGATAAGCATGACCTCTACTAAACAGGATTGAAATCCATACGGTCATGGGCTGTGGTTCAAATGATTGGCCCCAAGGATTTCTATACACCACCTGGGTGTAACCCCAAACGGCCGAAACCTTGTCACGATTTCTACACTACACGAAAACATTGAGTACCACAGCATGTAGCATCCATACCCAAATGTGTGAGCCTGCAAACACCACGCAGGAGCATAGCCCCTCGGGAACGATGGCACCAGAAACATTAGTATCCTGCGTTTCCCCTTGCTATCTCTTTTATCCTCTCATACGGGGATGGGTCAAAACACTGTACCCCCGGTGAAACCTAATATAGCTTGTTAAATGGATGTTCATCTCCTGATTTTTTGAATCTATAGGTATTGATCCATAGCCATATCCCAATCATCCATCTACCTTGATTGGAGGTCCCAGCCACCCTGGGCTTGATCTGGGGCCCAGGACCAGATCTGACGTCCGGACTTCACGATCACCTCTTGTGGAATGCCGTAAGGCCGCTGCGTCCTGGGCCGGTGCTGAAGATTGGCAGAGCATTAAGCCAAAAAAAAAAGCTGTATCATTGGGGTTACTGTAATCTTCGCAAACAAGCGGGGATAAAAATATGCCACGCAACATTGTAACGACTACAAAGGAAGTACACCACGAAGTATCCCCGACTTTTTCCACCATCACCGCTCATCCATTGCGGGATTTGCCAATCCACCGCACCCCCTCCCTCCCAGTTGGTATATGTTACGCTATGTGGTTGATGCAACATGTTTTTGAATCTGTCCACGAATCTATGGGAAAAACATATACATATATACATATATATATACAGATATATTATAGTATTATCTATATATTATAATATAGGGCTTGTTGACCACTTATTGAATAAGATGCACATTCATCCAGGGGTTGGTAAACTTCCTGATTGAACATCAGCAAACTACATCTAATCTCCAACATATACGTCTACAAGCGATGTGAAATACATCCCAAAAAAAAAACAATTGCCGACCCCTGATAAATGTGCATCTTTGTTGGTCTTAGTCTTAGTTTGGAAAAATACACCTTTTATTTATATATATATATGTATTTATGTGTGTGTCTGTGACACATGTATTTATTTATATATATATAATATGTATAGCTATGGCTCAAAACCCTGGCACCGAATGAACCCCAAAATACCCTCTGGTAAATTAACATAGACCCTGGCAGATAGGGATTGGAAGACTAGTTTCCATTAAAAAATTGTGATTTTCAGGGTCTATGTTTATTTACCAGAGGGTAACTGGTACATGGATGTTCATCCCACTAAAATTGACGCTGGGCGACACTTGAAGCGCTGAAGGGTAGGACTGCATCCACTTCTCCAGAAAATTCACCTGTGCTGTTCGAATATGTTCAACATGTCTCTGTATATTAGAAAATTATCTAAGATGTCACTATATTAGAGTGTCGACTTCCTATACTACTAATCTCTACATATATATATATATATATATATATATATACGTGTATATATATATTCAACGGCTAGCAAATGCTACCAAGTACAATAGATGGGCGTCCATGTCCAATGCTGGCTGGCAGAGGCGTTGTTCCTGGGCGCCGAACCCTAAGTCGTTTTCTGTGAGGAAATGTCCAGGGTGCAAGGGTGTTTCTATGTATTCTGACAATCATGTTACTTAATGTTACTTGATATTGCCTCTAGAATCCTATGGATATCTATGGATGCTTTACTTCAACTCATGAGTATGCCATAATCCAGTTGAAGCGATTTTCATCCCAAAAAAACAGGGGCAGCACAACGATCCCCAGTCGAGGAGCGGAAAGGCTCATGATGGGCTTCATACATCCAGGCCAGAATCTGAGCGACTGCCATGGGAATCCATGGCAATCCATGCCGACCATGCGCAGATGATGGTCCATGGAGAGGATACCAATGGATACCATAAAAGTATATAAAAGTGAATTTTGCTTTCGGACCAGTTTCGGACAGAGGGATGGTGGTGTCTTAAAAATGTCCACCCCCTTCGGTCGAATCTGTGCAGCCGGACGGAGGGGCTCGGACCCGTTGTGTCACGTAAGACTCCAGGGATTCGTACCACACCGAAGTGACTGTGACATACGGAAAATGCCTCCAGCGTGGAATCAGTGAATCAACAGCTCATTGGGGCCCGGAATCTGTAGACTGGATAGTTGAGGTGGATTGAGCTGCAGAAGACAGGAATTACTCGAGAAGTGTTGGGAAAGCCTGGTTCAAATCCATTTGAATGATCCCAGACAGTTGTGAATGGAACTCTAAGACCGTAAGGCGGTGACAGGTAGGAATGACAACGGGCATTTCCCCAGTGTCACATTCCCGATTTCCGTTGGCAATCTCCACAGGTGTGGCTCGGCTGTCAATGTGTCAACCCGAATCAGTTCTCGTCAACCCTCCAAAAGCTGGTATCTATTGCGAGGCTTGCAGCACTACTCTGTAATGTCAACCCCGGATTAATAAACCCCTAGGCCGTTTAATTGGGGGGGTACCATTTAAGTATTGGATTATGACTATTGGAGGAGTACCCCCCTAATTAATAAACCATGGTTTATTAATCCGGGGTTGACATTACTGGATACAAAAATCATCAAAACTCCCCCATCTATCTGGCTAAAAAAACCGATGATTTACCAAGCTATATAGTAAGGCCATCTGGGGATGGTTCCCTCTACGAACTATCACATACACATAGCTTGGATGTGCATCTCCAATCATCTCCAATCATCTCCGATCATCGAACGAATCTCTTCTTGGATGTGCATCCCAATGAGTACGTGGTTGATAAGGATAAGCCATAATATTTATTTATTTATTTAATATTTATTTATTTATTTATCTATTTATTTATATATATAAGCCTATATATATACATATATTATAATCATTCTACATATAACTGAGGATATTCCATATATATAATTATATATGACTGGTGGTATAACCCACTGACCCCATGTGGGTTCTTCGGTACCAAGATGTACCAAGGTACCCCCAGCGCTCCATCAAAATGCTACAGTTGTTACTGCAGGTGCGTGGGCCAATGAGGCAACCCACCAGACTGAAGGCCTGTCGATGACTGGGGGAAGGCTGAAAACTCAGCGTCATTTAGACGGCGAAATATGGATAAAAACATCAAACAAAAAACTCATGAAGATTCAGGAAGTCGATGGAAAAAATGCAGGTCTTGCCTGTGATTCGGATTGAAATCATCCCAACATCATGAACTGCGGATGCAGAAACGGAAGAGCTGAGACAAACATAAACGACCCACTTAAAACCCTCAAAGGGGTGGAGAGACCACCCTTGTCACCCCCGTGCCGTCCATGATATCCAAATTCTGTTATGGCAGTGGTTCCAAATTCTGAACCCTCAATAAATATCAATAAATGGGGATGGGTCAAAACCCTGGTACCTAGTGAACCCCAAAATAGCTGGTAAATGCGGTAAATGGATGTTCATCCCACTAAAAATGTATCTATAGGTATTGATCCATAGCCATATCAATAACTCCCTATTGTGGGTTGATCCATGTTACCCTGCAAAGACTCCAGTTTTGTTGGACAAATTCGCCTTTGGCCATCTCGCGCGTGTCACCAAGATGCGCTGATCGCTCAGCGACAACAGAGTGCCTCAGCGAAGCGGTGAACGCTTCAATTGGGCATGTGGGTGGCTGATGGATAGTTGATGGCTGATGGATGCTTGGTGGGAGGTACATGTTTATGAATGTTGGCTGGCCGCTTGAGTCTGTCTATAATTTTTGGATGTTTTTGGCCGCTTTTAGTCTGGATTGTAGAACTGGTCCCAAGTTTGAGAATAGCCAAATCTGTCCTAGACCAAACTGGGATATCCTCTGCTGATCAAACATGGCCGGTTGGGAAGCACTCATTTCTCTAAGAAACTCATGTAAGATCATGTAAGTAGCGGAGGGGAATTATCGCGTGGTTGGATTACCGAAGGATAGTATGATTATTAGTATACCTTTGAGCATGAATGAAACGAATGAAACCACCTTTCCACCGTGTCACAAACTTTGAGCACGGACGCAGTCCTGACGTGTTGACCCCCCCGCATCAGCAGCTTGCTGCCCTGGTGCTGTAGTTGAAGGGATCTCCAAAGAATCCAAAAGCATCCAGCCGGTGCTCCCAGATATGTCTTTCACCCGGAATCAGCACATCATCTCTGGGACAAAGTCCTGAAAATCAGATCCCCTGAAAAAAATCCTCCCGCAGATCATTCTCAGAGATGGTTTTCAGGATAGTTCGTGACAAGGAACTCCCATGTTTCATTAGATTAAACAAATGAACCCCATAAATCAACCTTCTACCAAATGTTTCGTGTGAATCTGCCAAGAAAAGTAGAAATAGTTGTTGGTTAAAAACCCTCCCTTTTCAAATTGGACCCCCCAACGCAGCGAAAAATCATGGCTGAAGATTCACAAATTCTGGTGCGTCGATGTCGATGCTCATCTCCCCTTTAGAAATCAAGTTCAGTTACAGCAACCCCAAAACAGATGGAAGAGTGTGGCATCCTTAAAGATTTCGATATCATCTATGATCATCTGCAATACCTTCCCCCAGACTAAACACCTCCGAGAAACCAAGGTTTAGTAATGGAATTACACTTCGTAGTGGAAGAATTAATATGGGGTGTTCAATATTCAGTATGGGATTAGGCACCAGTTCATCTCAATCATCACAAATCATAGTAAATCATTGTTCATCCCCATGACTAATCATTCTTTACCATTCAAAAAAAAACAAAAACGATCAAAACATACTATATAGACAGAATCCCCACTATAGATGATCATTATAATGGGTTCAGTCTTTTCCCTAGTAATCAAGAATGGGAAAAATATAATGATGGAATAACAGATGTTCCTTAATATGATGGAATAGTCTTGATGTCCTTTTAAAAAAATCTATGTTTCCCTAGTGATCATCGTCTACCACATCCTGGATCTGGATCAACTTCCGCTTCCCATGGCCTGCGATGACTGCGCCCCCATCCCCCACGGAACGCAGGCCCTGGATGGGACGCGCGCAGCGCTCAGCCAGGCTGGTCAAGCCCTGATACATCTCTAAGGCCTCACCAAATCCAGTGATGGGAAAGCCATCTGGGGAAGGGATCAGGGAGATATCGTCTGAAATAAAAATATACAACCCCCACATCATCACCCATCTTTATGATCTGTTCTGTGAATTTTATACTGATAAGGGTAATATATGGGAGATATGGGATGATTCCCATAGCCTTGGGAATATTTTTATAATAGTGAGGTTGCCGACATGATGTCTGACATAATCTATCCAGATATAGTCATTGAGACCATCCAGTTACTTGGGGTGAACATGTTTTTTGAAGCACGGAATGGCATGAGTCCGAGCAAAAGACGAGGCAAAGAACTTGACAAGACATGGAAGGGTGGAAGGGTGGAAGCTGCAACATGCGCTGCAAAATGCCGCTTCGATAGATGTCTTTCGGGTGAGCATCACATGTCGACTTGGAGCCGATCGTAAAGTTCTTCCCCGTTTCAATGGCGATTTATTGGGACCCCTATAGAAACAAACCCATCGCAAGGCAAGGAAGGACCACAAACTCTGGCCTCTCCATGTTCACCTCAGATGTGCGTGAAAATCGTGGGCAAACTGTTATGGGAAGCCCATGGTTTCACCATATAATGATCTGTAAATGATGGGATCTTCATGGATTTTCATGGATTCTCCATATCTACATACGTTAATTTACTGTGGAGTGATACAGTTAACCATCATCCAAATCATCCAATAGTTGTGATACATGCTGTGTGTATGCAATTTTTATCCGCATACAAATGTGATTTCTCTGAACAATCTTTCTTAGTTGGCTATGCATGATGTGACTGGTTGCTTGTTTCTTCATCACCAAACATCTCAAAATGCTGGGAGTTTCTTGATTCCGTGTCCTGAAATATCTGAAATCCCCAACTGTGACACCGAAATCACCTCTTGACGAAATCCACATCATGTACTGGTGTTGTTTTGGTTGCTTTCGATTGCATTCGGTTAGTCACCCAATTTTCTTGGCTTCCTCATGTTCTGTTCATTTTCCACCAGATTCAACCCGCATTCCCGGCTTACCCGGGCTTACCCTGTCCCGTTCATGGCCCACTCCGCGCGTCACGGCACGTCGAATCTGCAACAGCCCACGAGAGCCCCGCAGCGTCACCGAGCCACGTCGCCAGGCCTGGACATGGATGGTACAACCCGGTGACGGGGTTTATGACATTGGATTTATAGTGGATTTACCCATTGAAAATGATGATTTAATGGGATTTTATTGGGTTACCCAACCTGGTTATGACTAACAGTTCGCCATGGTTTTTTGATGGCCCTAATCGAAATAGATGGTTTACCGTTCTTAAAAATATTTAAAAATGGTGGATCCTTCCATGGCTATGTTAAATAACCGGAGGGTAACTCGTGGGGTTCTCTTTTCGTCAGGTCTAGATGGTCTAGGGGTTGCCAAAGCCAGTGATTTCTCGGCAATTTACCCGTGATTTCTATCAGTTTCAACAGTGATGGTTTGGGATTGTGGCGTTGTTGTCTCCCGAAGACCAACTCTGGCAGCATTGAATTCTATTTTTTTTAGGTACTATATGGAGGTTTCCTAAAATGCGTTACCCCCAAAACCCAAATTTATGATGTTTCCCCTACACTTCTGCCGCCCTTCGCCCACCTCGTTGAAGCCAGAGCGCAGTCGGTCTTCCAGGAGCGGCTTCGCAGGCATATCCAGCTGAGCCAAGGAGATGCGACCGATCTTGAAGCTATCCTCAAGGCCAGCGGGCAGGCACCATGAGGCATAGGCAGGTGTGAACCTGACAATGGGGAATACCCCCCAACTAGCTCTTTAATACTGAAACTGAGGATAAACCTTTGCATTTGGGGGTACCCTATTCTCAGACAAACCCGTTTGTTGGGCCAGTGTTTTGATTTTTGGGGTGAGGAATAGGTGGGAAAACTAAAAAAAATGAAAAACAAAGGTCAATGTTTATCCAACTTAAGATAAATTAAGGGTGAAGCTGGAATGGGTTTGGGAGGGTGACCCCTGCTTTGGAAACTATGTTTCGGCAACCATGTTTCTGAAACCCTCAACCCCAATCCAACCCTAGACCAAATCTAAATACACCCTAGATTGTTTTAATGACATGGTCTGCATCTCCCCATATCTCCAGTCCCAAGGCTCAAGCTGTATGGAGGTCCCCCCGTACCATACCGGGCACAGCGCTGCCGGGAAGACGTTGGGCGGCGGCCGCCGCGTCAAATGCAGCAAGCGGCCCCAGCTGGTCAAAACGAAGAGCGACTCGACTTCGCGGCGGAGCTCCACATAGTGGTGCAGCACCTGGGAAAGGGGGAGGAACCATGAGATGATGGGAAAACCCTAACCCGAAACCATGGGGTTTTACATGGTTTTACCTTCAAATCTGGTGCCAGGAATGGTTCCTGACCAAGGGCATACCTGTCCCTTGTGTGGGGTACAATTTGTTGTGCAAATTTGCGGGCAACAAAAACTTCTAAAGACACGCAGCTACAATGAAAGATGCCAACAGCGCTGCAAATGGCAAGACTGAAAACTGGGAAAAACCATCCAGCTTCCTGCATCATGGTTGCGCCATGAAAATTCCAAGGTGCCACCATGAGTGGGATGATGACCAGGAACAATGGTCGAAATCCTGACAGCCCAATTAAAAAAAAAAAACGGCCAAAGTTCAAAAGGTTCAGGATGCAACATGGATTTGTCTGAAAATCTAGGGGAAAACCCCTAAACCCCTCGGTTTCTTTTATCATCTTCCCCATGAAACTAGTTATTTGGAATTATTTGGAGGCATACCAGGCATACTTCCTTTTCAGACACACTGTCCCAAATCTGGGTTATGCTGGCCATCGTTCATGTCGAAAAAAAATGACTGGCGAGGGGTAGTCACAAAAATGAGCTGGGGTGTTATGCTCAAAACTCGCTGGTAGCATAGCCCTTCTACTGGTTGCTGGGGATTCCTTAATGGCTTGGGATAATCCCGGGCACCTACGGCTGTCCAGAAGGCTTTGAAGCTCTCGGGCGCAACCCAGGAGACGAGGTACCTGGAGCCCCCGGAGTCCCAAAAGGCTGGTGTTTTTACCTAAGTTTTACAGTTTGCAATGGAGGCCATGGCCCATCTACAGATGCTTTACCCATGGAATTTGAACTTGTGATTTACCATAGCTGCTATAGCTATGTCAAATTACCTGAGGGTATGTCATTCTGAGGATCAGAAACAGCCTTTCTGGGTAACATGGGGACACTGAATCAGCTGCTAAGTGGTCCACTGGTCATGGCACAGTCACTGAGTCTCTAGCAAGACCAGGTAATAGAACAAGAAGCCGAACAACATCCTCGGGTTATCACCAACAAAGTGGGGAATACAATGTTCATGATATGTTCATCATGAATAGTGTTTTTCGGTTCTGGAAGGGGTTGAATTGACCGTATGTGTATATGCACATATACATAAACATCAAAAACATAAACATAAACATATACTACATATACTACATATTATACATATTATACATATTATACATATTATATATATTATACATATTATTTATATATATATATTATACATATTATACATATATATATATATATGTATATGTATTATATAATACACAATACATCTATAATCATATAATATATATATAACCAAGAAGAATGGAGGGTATCTGCTTGGCTGCGATCATCCTTTGGGATCCCCTCCTTGGGGATCCTTTGACTGAGCAGGTGCCTAAACCACAAACAGAGAAACTATGGAAAGATCCACCATTTTTCATGGGAAAACTCACTATAAATGGTGATTTTCCGTAGTTGTATGAGAATGGATCAAATACCTATGAAAATACCATTTTTAGTGGGATGAACATCCAGCTATACCAGCTATTTTGGGGTGAACTACAGGGGTACAGGGTTTTGACCCATCCCCATATTATGTTATATTCTCTGTAGTAGATAAAATAATTACCACTAACTAAAAATTACTAATAATGTTACTTCTTTGGTAGTTATATTCTCCATTATCTGGTTGCTGGTGCAATTTTTGCATCTTGAAAAATGATGGAGTTCGTCAATGGGAAGGATCCCATAGATGATGGACAATACCCTCTGGTAAACTAACATAGCTATGGAAAATCACCATTTTTAATGGGTAAATCAACTATAAATGGCCATTTCCAATAGCCATGTTTGAAACCACCAACCAGGAACGCCTTGGAGCCAATGCCTTGGAGCGTCTTGTAGATGCCATGGCGAGGGGTGTCTGACCACGCCATCCGGACTTTTTCATCTGGCTGGATGCCCAGAAGCTCCTGCCCAACGTTGGCGCAAGGTGGGGTAATTTGGACTTCAATATCTACCTCAAATTGGGGGGTTGGTTCCCAATTCGTAATCTTAATGGGCAAAATGATGTTCGTAGAGCATAAACCATAATGGGCAAAAATGGGCAAAATTATGTTCGCGGTAATCTTAATGGGCAGTAAACCATAGGATTTAGGGACTCCAAACTTTGAATCGTAGAGCAGATCGCAGTTTCTAGCCACATGGGGAACATCCGCACTGGCTTGGATAGTCCCTGATCTATCTCGACCTGAGCAGGTTCCAATCCCAACCCTGTATAAGAATCAGCTTCTCAAGTGGGATAATATTATTTAATATAGATTATATAATATATATATACTATATAATAACCCTAGGGATCCTGCGTTGCACTTATTTCATGTCATTTGTTGATGTAGATGTTATTTGGCTACAGAAGCCATCCGATGTGTTTTTGAAATCATTTGCGGATGCCCTATTTTGCATGGTGGCACTGTGGGCATTAAGGGGCCCTGTCACGGGCTGTCACGGCAAGTCACGCTATTTACCATCAAACGTCTCGATTTTTAATAGAAAATAGTAGACCCGCTACGATCTGTCACGGTTTGTCACGCTTTGAAACTGGAACCCTTTAAAGAGTATCCCATCAAATGACTCTTCAAATTGCAGTCATTTGATGGCCATCAATGGGCTACCGTCAAACGATCTCAAAATGTGAGGTCTTTACAAACGTAGTCAAATTCCTGGCTCTTTCGCATAATGTCCATATTTGGGGGCATGGAATCACAGGGTAATATATATATATACATACACATCTTTATATATATATATACATATATATATATATATACATATATATATATATACACATGGATACGAATATACCCACCTACCAATAATTCGATTCCATCCATCCCAGCGTTTTCTCGTCCTTGTCGATGAAGCACTTGGTCCTTCGCTTGTTCGACAGATCATAGGTCTCGTAGTTATGGGCATGGGTCTTGGCTGGGCTGACAGCAGCAAGAAACACCCGCCGTCAGTGCAGATCAAGCATCCTGGCGAAATTGTATACATATATACATACATACATATATATATATA
>Ga0126342_10010607_pt1 | contig 16490 bp, 13 predicted proteins | sample Cyp1metagenome_FD_92528 | JGI IMG/M metagenome (GOLD analysis project Ga0126342, IMG submission 92528) | Coral microbial communities from Lord Howe Island, Old Settlement Bay, Australia - Cyphastrea 1 metagenome | ecosystem: Host-associated > Invertebrates > Cnidaria > Coral ... | reverse complement strand
CCCGGTGAAGGATGCCATCCTCTTCGGTGTGGAGACGCACGTCTGCGTGCAACAGACCGCGTTGGATCTCATGGACCGAGGAATTCAGGCCTGGGGATGATGGAACCAGCGGTAACCAGCCCCCAATTTGATGTGTTTTCATACTCATCTATGAAATCAAAGGGAATGTTGATAAACTATTGGATTTAAAGGTGTATATACCTTTTTTTCAGACATCATCTGGAGTTGGGAATGGTATCTGGCCAATAACCATGGAAGTGGGTTGAATGTGTTTAAATCTGGTTCACATAACCAATAAATACTAAAACGTCTTTAAGTGTTTTCACCCAGGACATTTTTTCTTTTGAGAAAAAAACAACCATGGGCCATGACCAAAATAGGAGTTTTCACCAGCAACAATTCTGTCTTGTTTAAGATTTTACACTTTTTGAACTGCAAGAACTGGGGGTTTGTCCCATACAGCCAGTTAGAATATGTTACCATCCCCCAAATGAACATTTCGACCCGAGTGGCTGATGAAGTTGGATGAGTTGGTAGTCAATTCCCAACTCATGGCAGGATGTTAAGTTGGATGGAATTCACAGCCTTTCATGGGCCGGATCTGAAAAAATGGGGGTGGTCTTCCCGGTCATAGCACTGCCATGTTTCTGGCTGATTGTAACCAAGAATGTAACCAAGAATGTCGTTTTATTTTGGCAATACTTCTCTGCGGGTGATTCTTGGTGATCTCTTTGTCATGCCATGTTGGTCACAAGTTTGTGCTGGTCTGCTGCTCAAAATATGCAAAGGAAACCCAAATTTACCTAGGTTGCAGATCCAAAAACCCGAACTCAATAATAACTCAGTGTGTTTTTTTTGATGTCAAAGAGATCCCCCAAGACACGATCACGTCCTCCAGCATCGCGAGGTCCATGTGTTGGCAGATGGCGTGTCATCCCAACGGCCCTTGGATCGTGAAATCGCCTTGGATCGTTTGCGACAGGTGTGTTGGCCTCCACGGACTCGTGGGGGTACCTTGATGAAATATAGCATAGCTGGGATGAATATGGATGAATATGGATGAATATGGATGAAAAAGGCTACCAGAACATCACATCAACTGGCGTCGAATGAACGTATTGCACAATATTGCGCTGCTGTTGGAATCCCACATGCGACCTGAAAGCAACACAAACTTTGGATGCCAATGAACCATTGCCGGAGGCAGGCTGCTACGTGACCACCATGGAATCGGTCCTCTTCGAGCTGCTGCGCAGCAAAGATGCGCTGCTCGGAGCGAAAAGGGCCACCTGTTGGAAACATGGTGATCCAGTGGATGATGTGGATGGAATGGTCATTTTTTTTTCATCGAAGGAGGTTTAGAAGTCAAACTTCCGACAATATATGGACACATGAAAAAGCAGAGGTGGGAAGAGTCAGAGAAGAGAAGAGAAGAAGAAAGAAGATCAAAGAAAAGAACGAGTCAGAAGACAGAAGATGCAGGTGCGCGAAAAGGTAGCAAAGTCGCGAAACACTGTGTTTTTCCAATGATTTGTGGCTCCGGAGGGTCGAAAAGTAGGCTCACTAAAGCGGCGGGTGCGGAGCCATCTGGCCAGATGAGAGATGAAAAATTGCACGCCGTTTTGGCGCGATGCAAATTTTCAAGTCAAAATGTATTCGGACCACTTTTGGAAGTTGAGACGTTGAAAAAGTGCACGCCGTTGTGGCGCGAAGCACACTTTGAAGTCAAAATGTACAAAACACACCAACATCGAACCACTTTTGGAAGTTGAGATGTCGAAAAAGTGCACGCCGTTGTGGCGCGAAGCACATTCCGAAGTCAAAACGTACAAAGCACAGCATGCTCAGAGCACTTTTGGGAGTTGAGATGTCGAAAGCACATTTGGAAGTGAAAAGTGTAAAAAAACTGACAGTCTCGGACCACTTTTGAAAGTTAGGACGTGGTTTTGCGTGGCATGCGCAAGGGATTCGGCACCTTGCCAAAAGTGCGTAAAACGTGAGGGTTTGTAGCAGTTTCAAAAACGCTGGCAGTCGTGGGACATTTGAAGAGGATCTGCAAAGATGCATTTCGCGTGGCAGGCGCAATACAAGAGACATGTTCACCAGAGATGTTAGGAGGTCAGGGCGGAGATTTCCTGAGAGGGGTTACCGGGTTGCATTTTGGAGCGTCAGGTCTTCAGGTTTGCTAAGATGATTTTGTGTGACAGGTGCAGGGCTTCGTATGACCTGGCCTCACCTTTTCGTGGCAGGCGCAGTACTTCGATGGAATGGAAAAATCGCAAAAAGCATTGGTACGAGGCCGTCATCTTTGCTCTCAGTTTTCCATTTTTGAAGGAAGTCTCGCAGATTTCTTTCGTTTTTGATGTCTTGAACTTCGAAAAATGAGGAAGTCTCGCAGAATTGCTTCGTTTCGGATATTGTCAAGTTCAAAAAATGAAGACGTCTCGCAGAATAGCTTTGTTTTCAAGCTTGCAGAAAGACAGACAGAGAGAGAATGAGAGAGAGAGAGAGATAGCTAGCTAGATAGATAGATATAGATAGATAAAAAGATAGATAAAAAGATAGATAGCTAGATAGATAGATAGGTAGATAGATAGATAGATAGAGATAGATGGATAGATAGATAGAAAGATAGATAGATAGATAGATTGATAGATAGATAGATAGACAACTACAACGGCAATTGCAACTACAAGTACAACCACACGACGCTACCACTACAACTACAAATGCAAACACAAACATATTACGCTACAGTGCACTAATTACACCACGCTACACTAATTACACTACACTACACTAAGGAGGGCTATTTATTTTTGTTTTTTTTTTTCGCGGCAGGTTTTTTTTTTTTGGGTTCCTGGTTCTATGCTTTCCTGTTTCTCTGAGTTTCTGCTTTTCTGCTTTTCTTCTTTTCTGCTTCTCTGCTTTTCTGCTTCTCTGCTTTTCCTGCTTCTCTGCTTTTCTGCTTTTTGTTTTCCCTGCTTCTCTGCTTCTGCTTTTCCTGCTTTCCTGCTTTTCTGCTTTTTGCTTTTCCTGCTTCTTTGCTTTTCTGCTTCTCTGTTTTCCCTGCTTCTCTGCTTTTGTACTTATGTGCCTTTCTACTTCTACTATTCTACTTTTTCTTTTCTTCAGTCATGTGTTTTTGCTGCTCCACTTCCTGCTCCTTTGCTTCTTTGCTTCCTGTCTTTACTGTCTCTTTGTTTTTCATTCTCTTTTGTTTTTTCTGCTCTGTTTGTATGCTAAATGAAACCCTAGAGAGACCCTAGGTGAAACCCAAAGAAACCCTAAAGAAATCCTGATAGGAAACCCTACATGAAACCCGAGATGAACCCTAAAGAAACCATAAATGAACCCTGAAGAAACCATAAATTAATCCTAAAGAAACCATAAATGAAACCCTAAAACAATTTTAAATGACACCTTAAATGACATCTCAAAGAACCCCTAAACAACACTCTGAAAAAAAATGAAATGAAACCTTAACTGACACCTTTGCTGACACCCTAAATTGACACCCTAAAGAAAAGTTAAATGAAACCCTAAAGAAACCCTAAATGAAACCCTAAAGAAACCCCAAATGAAACTCTAAATGAAACCCTAAAGAAATTCTAAATGAGACCCTAAAGAAACCCCAAATTAAACTCTAAATGAAACCCTAACAAAAATTCTCAATGAGACCCTAAATGAAACCCCAACTGAAACCCTAAATAAACCCTAAATGAAACCCTAAATGAAACCCTAAACGGGACCCTAAAGAAACCCTAAAGAAACCCTAAATGAAACCTTAAATGACACCCTAAATGAAATCCTAAAGGAACTCTAAGGGAACCCACTCGAACGTTTAGAAATCGTGAGAAGAAATCCTGATAAGAAACCCTGGAATGAAGCCCTAAAGAAAGTTTAAATGAAACCCTAAATGAAACCTTAGAGAAACCCTAAAAAAATTCTCAATGAAACCCTAAAGAAACTCTAAATGAGACCCTAAATGAAACCCCAACTGAAACCCAAAATAAACCCTAAATGAAACCCTAAATGAAACCCTAAACGAGACCCTAAAGAAACCCTAAAGAAACCCTAAATGAACCCCTAGAGAAGCCGTAAAGAAACCCATTTGAACGTTTAGAACTCCTGATAAGAAACCCTGATAAACCGGAAAAAAACCCTAAATGGAACTCTAAAGAAACCCGAACCCTAAAGAAACCCTTAATGAAACCCTAAATGAAATCGTAAAGAAATCTTCAATGAAACCATAAATGAAGCCCGAAAAAAAAAAAAGGTAAATGAAACCCTAAATCAAACCCCAAATAAAACCCTAAATAAAACCCTAAATGAAACCCTTAATGAAACTTCAAATGAAACCCTAAATGAAAGCCTAAAGAACCCTCAAGAGACCCACATGAACGTTTGAAGCACCAAAATGTAGCAAATACCATGCAAATGAAAGGTTGGAATGCCAAAATATGACGAATACCATGCAAAATGGAAGGCAAATATGGCCAAATGTAGCAAATACCATGCAAAATGCAAAGTTACCATGCCAAAATGTAGCAAATACCATGCAAAATGACAGGTTCTAGTTCCAAACTGTTGCAAATACAAGGCGAATGGCACCGGGAAAGAACTCCAAAAAAAAAATCGAAAACCTAAGGCAAAAAAAAACAAAAACTATTCTACACCCCTACACTAATTACACTACACTACGCCAATTACAGTACACTACACTAACTACACTACATTACACCAATGAGACTGCAGTACGCTGCAGCTACAACGCTACAACTGCAAACACAACTACACTGCATTACACAACACTACCCCACACTAAATACAGTACATTACACTGCAACTACAAATACAACGACAACTACCAATGCACTACACTACACTACACTTCATTGCAGGGCACTACTTTACACTACACTACACTAATTACATTACATTACACTACATTGCATTGCTTTGCATTACATTACATTATGCTACGCTACAACTACAACTACAACTACCACTACCACTACCACTACATTACACTACATTACACTACACTACGCTACACTAATTAATCACTCTACACTACAGTACACTACAACTACAACTACACTACTTTACATTACACTACACTGGACGACGCTACACTATACCAGACTACAGTACACAACACTACACCACACCTACACCACACTACACTAATTACACCACACCACAACTACATCTGCAACTACACTACACTAATTACACTACATTGCAACTACGATTCCACTACACTACAACGACAGCTGCGCTACACCACACTACATCCAGCAGTTGTGGGTGAGGTGACCACTGCAACCATTGCAGCCACTCCAACAAACACAACTCCAACCACCTTTCGGTCCATCAGTGGATTCGCTCTGCCATCCATGCATCACAACAACCAAGCTCTCCTATAGGTTTCCTATCTTTGAAACTTCTGCCGCCGCCTTGTACGTAAACCCTGGTAATTTTCTTCCACGCAAAGCTAGCTATGCCAGACTTTGGTGGGGAATATGATGATTAACTGATTATTTTTTTTGTCCGGAGTTTCTTCATTAGAGAAAGACATAACATTTGTTTGGGAATACAATACTACGAGAAGTAAACTTATTTGGACAACACTATAATAGTAGTTCCAACGATTCGGTTTGGGAATTGACTTGTTTTTTCCATGACCCTGAGAATTTGCTTGTTACTATGGTAATTATAGTTCTGGTAAAAGTCGTGGTACTCTGATCGTAATTGCGATGTCTCCGTCAAGTTGTGGTTGAACCGCCGAAGCTAGCGGATGGTTTGGTATGTTTTTGGTGAATATACATTTGGGTAAGAAAAAATCATCCCATGAAAAACCATTAAAAACTACAGAAATCATCCAACTTGGTGAATGCTTGACCATTGGATGGTGAATTCCTAAGATCTGGATCCCAAACATGTGGCCAGATGAGACAGGACTTTCGGGATTGGTCTCAATCCTTCACCCTCAGGCAAACACATGTGTTGCAACATTTCAAGTTCCTGCTTTTGTAGATTTGTCCTGTCTTTTCAAACCTGGTTTTGGCCATCCCAAATCACCAGAGGTTAGCCCGTGGCATCAACAATTTTCCCATGCCACTGAGGCCGGAGTTCAAAGCCATCTCTGGAATTGTGAAGGCTTATGGCGAAAACCTCAAGAATTTGAAACCCTCTGTGGGGGAGGTGCCGCACGAGTTGTCTTGTTTTTTTTTGAATGTAAGTTGACGCAAATCTGTGACAGGGCTTTACCATGTGACACGGGCCCACCAATCAGCTCTTCGGGTCACCCGGTGAGGCAGCGCTTTGAGGGACACAAGACGCCTTGGTTTCAAAAAAGGGGCAGCCGAGTCTCATGCGCAGCTGACTTGGGGCTTGGTGGCATGGAATGACACGGATCTGGTGGTTTCATATTTTTTTTTCCCGGTAAATTTGGGGATAATCGAACAAAAAACAACAATATTTTTCATGGGTGTCAGGGTGACAGTCGGCAAGTCTAGCCTTTGATGGTCCGGCCCTGGATGGTCATACCTATCATAGAACTGCAAAAACTGAGATTCACCAACCAGTCATGAACTGTGGTTTAAGCTTGGCTTCTTAACTTTGGAAATAGATTTCCTATAGAAATGAAACATTTTTTTAAAAAATTAGTATCTAAGATTGACCAGATGTGGCAGGTGACAGTTGGTGTGGAGTTCGGCTCACGCACAGTGGACGTCAATGGGTGTGGGTCCCAGGAGACTCCCAGGAGTCCTCAGGGTTTGGTAGATGGTTGGTGGCTGGTTGGTGGTGCAAATATGCTAAAAGTGGATTTTTTCTGCAGTGCAAGCACGCGTTCAGGTCGAGGATCAAACTTCAGTGTTGGGACACTGCTGGCCAGGACTGGGCTGCGACCATGGGCTAAAATGGATGGCTTGAAACTCCAATGACTCGGTGTGAGGATCGTTTCCGCTCCATTATCCGCAGCTACTACCGGGGTGCAGCTGGAATGCTACTAGTCCCGCTGGCCTGTTTTCATCAGCTGTGATGCACCTGTGCCTCAAAATTGCTGAAGCCCGGGCATTTTCAGCAAACTGTTGGTGAGTTGGTGGTCCTTTGATGCCACATCCTTTTTTCGCAGTGTCGATCAGCCGACCGCGGCCAGGTGTACGACATTAGTCAGCAGCGTGCTCAGCTGTTTGGGCGAAGTTGTAAGTTTCCAATGTTTGCCAATGGTTTCCAATGGTTTCCAACAAGATCCAAAAGTGTGTTTTGAAGAAACAATAAGTCACAATTTATATACCCTCTGGTAAACTAACATAACTATGGAAAATCATCATTTTTAATGGGAAAATCCACTATAAATGGTCATTTTCAATGGCTATGTTAGTCATTACCAGAGGGTAATACTACCTTCCCCAAATTGGCATACCCTGCCATGAGTCGGGGGTTGGAAGATGAGTTTCCTCTAAAAATTGGCAAACATTTTGGGATCTATGTCACATAACCAGAGGGCACACCATTTTACAATTATCAACAGAAATGTCACATTTTGTAACCATTTAATCCATTTAATAGCTGGTAAACCATGTTGGTCTGAAACGGTTTGCCATTTTTTACCAGATATTACACGGTCAAATATTTTCAGCTGGCATTCCTTCACCTGGTCCGACCGCCCCGAAGACGACTTTCGGCTCGAAGTGCGCAGCCGGGCGCTGTGCAGCGCAGATGGGAGTGTGCCTTGGGATGCCTTGGGGGGGTTTCCTACGGGGGTAACCCTATAGCTGGATGGTCATTGGACAATCCCTTGAAAATGGATGCCTGGGGGTACCCCCATTTAGGAAACCTCCTAATATCATTTTTGAGGAATGGGAAATTAGAGAGCCAAATGATGCCAAATGTACTACGACACAAATGTCCAAGATGGATGAATGGGATGACAGTCCGTCTCCGGTGTGGGGAGTGGGACGCTAGAATCAATATGCATCAATGTGAATCAACATGAAGCAATCATACTCAATCATACTATCTCTATATATATATTTATAGAGTACTATAGAGTCCATCCTAGGAGCCGGGACACCGTTCTGTCTTTGAGATACACTTATGAAACAATCATCATTATCCGTATGAAACATAGCCATGAATAGCCATAAATACCCATAAATAGCCATAAATAGCCATAAATAGCCATAAATCAATAGGCATCAAATAATACCCCATTGTCAATCACAGCCACATATCTTGTCAATCTCAGGGGTGACAACGACGCCGTGTCGCTGGAGCGCTTGCGGGAGAGTCCCCCGTGACTTGGGGCCAAAATGGTGTATGGTGAATATATATCATGGTTAATCTATGATGGTTAATCTGTGTTAATCTATGATGGTTAATATGGAGGTGTCCTAAGTCATGGGGGTACCCCAAAATCATCCAGTCGTCATGGATGACCATGACTTACTCGTAGTATTGAAACCCATGGTGACGACTGGGGATCCACCATTGTAAGGCAACGCCGTCCTGGGTCGGTGAGGTCATGGAGTGGTGAAACCAATCGCAACATCCCAACTCCGAAGAGGAAAAACCCATCCGAAATGACTTTCTCTGAAAATAGGGTACCCCCAAATCCTATTTCTGATGTTTGTTGATGATCATTTTCCCATAAACATTGCCACAATTTTCCGGTCAATTCCCTGATATTCGTTCTATCCTGGCACTCCGTTGCTGAGGGCTGGCGCCATGCCCACTTTCCAGGGCGGCAGCCAGGCGCCAACCGATATCACACTGCCTGAAGTCGGTCGGGAGAAGAGTTGACTACTCATCCACCAACCTATGTTGACATCTTCTCCTAAGCATAGCAGTCCCATCCCAACTTGAAGTAAGGACCCCTTGAGCCAATAGTGCGCCACCCAACCTAGGCACTTTAGGAATCCAAACTTGGGCTGAGCCAGGCTGAGCCATTAGCCGCTGTACCAATCTACCAATTTGCCAAGAATAATTACCTGATTTTCCTTGCCTACTTACTCAATTGACAATTATGTTCCACTCATTTACATTCATTTACTAAACCTTGAAGCGTCTCACAACAGGAGGAGGCTCTGGTGGGGGTGGCACAAAGATGTACCTTAGACGAGCCGGTCTCGGAGCACCAAGCCTCAGATTGGGCTGGGCCAGGAGGCACCAAGATCATGTCGGATATGTTCCTCCTGGCATGAATCCAAGGGATTGAGAAGCTGGTTCCTTGAAACACCCTGGCATGTTTTTTTTTTCGCGAACTTCAAGATACTTGCAGTCCCTAATGTTCGCCATGGATTACCTGATGCCTTGCCGTCTTGTTGTGTCTGAGAAAAGTGGTATGTACATTATAATATCAACACATGACGAACATGTTACACATTACACGCGTACATACTTTTTTTGCCTCTCTCTCTCTCTCTTCCTATTTAATAGTGTATTTGTACATTTACATCTACGTGTAAATGTAGATGTACTGTATAATGATGTATAATGATGTATAATGATGTATAATGATGTATAATGATGTATAATGATGTATAATGATGTATGATGATGTATGATGATGTATGATGATGTATAATGATGTATAATGATGTATAATGATGTATAATGATGTATAATGATGTATAATAGATAAATTATAGATAATGTATATGTAGATGCAGATGCATATTAGCCGATATTTCTATACCCCATGGCCCCATCGATCAGCCTGTGGCAGATGTCACCTTTGAGGACCATCATGAGAGATCTGTGCTCGGTGGCGCAAAAACTCATGTGCCTTGAGCTTCCCTGAATTTTCCGGGGAAGAATCGGGGGATTGAGAAACTGGATTACTTCCCATATGGGTAACCCATCGGGCATTATTTTTCATATGGTATCGCTGGATTTGATTTGATTTCGTAGTTTTTTTTTGATGAGTTGCTTTGAGATATGCTGAGGGGACGATTTTTGGATTTTTGGGGCCCAAAACAACATGTTGGGCACATCGGCATTGGCTCTTTCAAGGGGGAAGGATTTTGGTAAAAAAGAACTGGTGTTTTGGAAGACCTGTCTAGTGTTTTGCCGGGTTTTCATGATATTGATTCCAATCACTCTGTTTTATGGTCATTGCTTGGTATTGCTTGGTTTCACGTCCCCATTTTGGGTTGTTCTTTGGGCCGAGGTATGTGATGATGCCAGTGAACGTTGCGGATAGAGGCTGGGGCAGCAGATGAGCGACTCTGTGGATCCTTGAAGGAAGCAGTTACTAGCAACGAGCTGCACCTTGGGGTCCTCAAACAAAACCCCCAAAAGAGTCCACACCTAGAATATGGAAATGTCAAACATCGTCAAATAGTCACTAAAATGGGAATCCGGAATACGGTTGACATTTCCATATTCCATATAATTTAGGATGATTAAAACATTACATCTATGTATATATATATACACACAAAGTTCAGGTTTAACTCCCAATCTTGAAGTGTTACACTTCCCAATTGTCTCAGGGTCCCAGTTTCGCTCGTCGTCGCCAGGGCGGCGCTTGAGAGATTGGGATCTTTGGGGTCCTCTGCTGCTGTGCTTGGCACTGGGGCTCATCTTGTCCTGGCAGGCGAGCTCCGAATCCGCCCAGTTGGTGAACAGTGAATTCTATGGTGAACGACGAGCCCAATGGTTTATGAATGTTTCTCATAGATAGATATAATCTGTATATATTTATAAACTGTATACATATATATATATATGAATATATATATATATATATCGCCGTAATTAGTGGGGTTTATAAAACCAACCTCCGTCACCAGCGGCACCGGGGATCTGGAGAACCACTTAGGATGACCCAAGAAAGCAGTGCCATGAATTTCAGCCCCCATCATTTTTTCTGTTGATATCACCAGTATTGTGGGAGCCCCTCACTATTTTTGGTTAACTCACTATTGGGCGATTTCGTGATAACTGCCATCTATTCTTGGTTGCTATATCTGCACAGTGCATGTAGATATGTTATGTCTAAGTCATCACACCGTGTATTGTGGTTATAGAATGCCGACTCCTGGTATGCGCATCCTTCGCCGAAGGCAGCTGACTCGACACAGGCGCGCAATCCCCCAGAAAAAATGGCAAAAGGGGATGCTGGGACATCCCAAGGGTTTATGTTGGTTGTTATGTTTTCTTATGTTGTTGTTCCATGGTTCTTCCTTACTGTTGATGTTTTTTGGCTTGGGAATTTTGGGACAACTTTGCGCCGAACTTTCATTGATTGTTTGGTTTGAATGAGGGGAGGATTTTTTGTTGCTTCTCTCTTTCTCGTTTCATTTAGAGGTCGTTATTGTGAGTGTTTGTCTTGCTTATCTACCATCTATCTACTTTGGGTCCTTGACACGTTTGCTTCGCCCACTTCGCCCTCGACATCTTCTTCGAACCTGTCTAGCGCACATCCCACACACACATATACCAAAAACAACATATATATATATATTATGACCATGACAATTCATCATACCCTAGTAGCTCCACACCCAAAGGATGACCGCAGGTTTCACGACGGCCTGGAAGAACCGTTGGATTGGGGCCGGCTGGAGGGATAGATTTCGGTTGTTTAAATTTTGGCATGATGCAACCAAAATTGTTGATTATTTTTTTTCCCACAGGCAACGCCTCTCAAACCTTACCCCATTGTTTGGCAGGAACCGCTTGTCAACAAGTGCCCTAAACTGTTTTTTTTTCCTGAAACCCGGCTCACGACCTTTTAGGACACCTCATTTCTTGAAACCATACGTCCCCAGAAACACTCTTGCGGACATATCATTTTTTGCAATTTTGCCCAGAAATGCTTAAAGACAACCCACCTTATGTACCGTAATTAATTCTGAATTGATGCCCTTTTATTTGATCATTGATGGAAAAAAACAAGAAAGGGATGAGGACATCTTTGACCAGATGGTTGAATCACTCAATCAACCGACAGTCCAAGAACCCCCATTCCCAACATCCACCAGACGGAGACCTGACGGGACTTATGACAGCAAACCGTTGGACCCCGAATGTTTTTCTAAATACTATAAAAAAAAATATCGACACCATTCAAGTGTCCGGACTGCGGACGCACCATTTCGTCCAAATCCAATTTATTCAAACATCGCCAAACCAACATTTGTATGAGGAAAAAATGCAAGTGTTGAAAGGTACTTCAAAACACCTTATGATACCTTTCGTTCAAAGGATTTTTCACTCATTTTTGCTCAATAACAATCATTTTTATAGAGACAGTTTTTTTGTTGATCTCCAACCCCAGTCCCAGAAATTCCAACAGGCAGCCTATGCCCAAAATCTACTCAAAGATTTGCCACCTAATAGGGTAAGGAGTTAATGGCAGAGGATACAAGGTTGAAACATTCAACAGAAAGGTTTTATCTAAAAGTTAATCCGACAACCAATCCAATCAACCCCAACATCAACAAACAATTCACATGGAAAAAACTACAGAAAAGAAACATCCACTAATGATATAGAATATACTGTAATGGACGATAGTGGACGCTTACCAGCAGATTGTTGTTTTAGATTATGGAAGGGAACTCAAGAAACTCCCGGGGAGGTGTATATCTTTGAGGGGAAACCCATCTCAAAAAGGTTGACCAAATTTAACAAAATCAAACAGACTATGGAATACAAAAGCTATGAACTGAAGGAAAAGAGGGATTAGATGGGTCAATCTTGACAAGAACAACGCACTCACAGGTATTCAAATGAGATACAAAGCAACCACCACCAACGTCTGCTTTCAAGGGTTATGTTAATTCATATGCCGTCACCAACATCAGGGTGAGAGGCATCAAGGCACTACAGTATCTAAAATACCAAGGTTTGAGATTGAAAGAGAATTTGAGAAAACATATTGGAATGTAAGTCATTCTACAGGTCTTTGCCACTTTGAAGAGCAAAAAGACCAATGAAGATGTAAGACAAGTCATACATAGTAGAAGATACAAAATTTCCAACGAAGGTGAAATACCCAAGGTTTTGAGCAAGATGGCCACTGATGTCAGGTGATGGAAGCGTCGGAGAGTGGATTGGTCATAACCCAGATTGATAAACTGAAAAGTTCAACTATGATAGATATAATCCAACACGTCGGGGTAAATTCATTCCACTACCTAAATGGGTTTCAAACAAGAAAGCCTGTATCAACTTCAAAAATCAAGATGAGAAGTGTTTCAAGTATTCCGTTCAATGCGGTATATGTAAGGTTTATGAAAAAGAGCACCCTGAAAGAGGGTCTCATTACAAAAGTCTCAATGATGAATTGAACTGGGATAATTTCAATTTTCCGTCATCAGATGTTGATATAGATACATTTGAAGAGAACAACGGAGGTAAAGTAGCAGTCAATGTTTATTTTATTGACCCCGAAGAAGGGAAACAATCCATCCTACTTTACAGACAGACCAAGGTTCAAAGAGCAACTCATCAAATCAGTCTTTTAAAACTGGAGGATGGGGATGATTACCATTATGTATTCATCAAAGACTATGACAAGTTGATAGGATGCCAAACCAACAAACACAAAGCAAAACAACTTCATTGTTTTCACTGCCGACACGGTTTTCAATCGCAGGAACTTTTAGATGAACATAATGAAAAGGGATGTATGGCAGTTGAAGGACAACAGATACAAATGCCTACAATATATAATTTATAATATATTAATATTATATAATTCTATATGATATATGATATATTATATATGACATATGTTTTCTCACATATAATATATTATATAAGATATATGATATATAATACATCATATACAATACATAATATATAATATACAATATATAATATACAATATATAATCTATAACATACCATATATATATATGGATGATTAAAAATATTTCTATAACATATGATATATAATTTATAATTCAATGTATACATATGACAATTCTTTTTGCCAATTTTATGGTCAGATGAACTAACCAGCTGAAAAAGTGACTTTTGTTGCGATTAGTATCTAAGATTAAGAAACCCATGTCCACTATTCATTGGTGAACGAGTTAAGCCCCTATTTGTTGATGATTAGACGCCCGTGAAAACCAGGAATGATTGAATGGATTGGTTTCAGGTTTTTCGTTCAGGAAACTCCTAGATTTCATGGGAAAAAAAACCGTGACTTCTTGCAGATTTTCCTCTAAACCCATGCGTCGAATCATGGGGCGAGGCCAGTTATGCCTTCGCGGACATCTTCGTGACGGTCTGGGTGGGCTCTGGTGTGGTCACCCTCAATGCGGTGCTGCTGCGAGGGAAGGCGCGCGGCTCACGAGGTGGCTTTTTGGCAAGTCGTAGGTTGGAACCCCCCCCAAAATCCAATGGGTTAAGACATCATTTTCCCAAAATTGAAATGGGGATAGGTTCAAACTGATGAACTACATTGGTTAAATTAAAAATCCCGATGGTATTGGGATTACACATTGTATATTTGGGGAGTATCCATAAATCACAGGCATTTTGATGTGAACTATTGGGTGCCAGGGGCGAAGCGTAGCCTTCTCGGGCAGGTCTCGTTCTTCCAGACTGTCTGCGTCTTGGGTGCCTATTCCAAAAGATATGGGTCCGGCTGGGTCCAGGTCAAAATTATTGGCCCAAAAAATATCTGCATGAATGCCCTACTTTTGACAGTAAATGCTAGAGAAAGCTCATGTTTTAGCGCTAGAAAGAACCAACTTTGCCCTACTTTGGTGCCAAAACTGAATGTGGAAGCTTCTGCCCAGGGGAGCAATGTCTTTACAGGTGAACCATCTTCAGGTGATGGTGAACCTCCCAACCGTATTGGGGGATGGGAATCATCAATCCATAGGGATTGCATGATGACGATACCACATATTCACCATGAAACTTGACCACATATATCTTGGTAATCATGGTTAGTAAGGGAAATCATCCGCAAATGGCCTTAATTCAGGTTAGTGAATTATTATAATTTACCCAGATATATAATGTTGTTGGTTATATATATCCGATATCTCATCAAATATCCCAATGCTTGGTCAAAAACAAGCATTGAACTTTGTTGGTTAAATCCCCTCATACCAAGAACTGGGAGGTAGCATGTACGTATATATCATCATATTACTGTGTCATCCATACATCCATTAAATATCAATTATTGATAACTATATATTAAATCTCCATACATCTCCATATTATACATACATATACATACATATATATATAATATATATATCCCATTATATATATATACTGCTGCGAGTCAAAATGTATAGCCCCATCCATACCCTGAACCCACACCGATCCATACGTCCGGTTCACCGCCAGTCGATCCATACCCGAATTTTCAAGCAACCGCTAATAAATATATATATATCTCCCATGTTCTATCCCAATTCTGAGGTTACTGCATATTTCCGCTGGTTCTCTCCGCCTTTTGCTCCATGCTGCTGCACATCGATTGGCTGAAGGTGCGAGCGACGCGACGCTGTCCCCCATGGGGCGATGGCTGTGTTTGAACCTGGGAATAGCCATCAAATGGCAGTTGTTTTAGAGGAAAAAACCTGCTTTAAACCATGACAAATGACATTTGGAATAAAAACCCCATGTTTCAGACGACAACCCCTTTTTGATGTTTTCGACATGATGGGTTTTTTCCATGGGTTTTCGAAGGACATCAGTGGGGGGATGACCAGAAATGATCCATGGTTGGGGGTCTGTTTTGGTTGATATGATTGGAGATCATAGATATTCTAAACATATTTATAATCATCAGCACTTGGGGAGACCATAGATATACAGTATGTTGAATAATCCATTTACTGCCATGTAATCCATCATATTCTCTGTGTACTCGTTTTGTGGGGATCTTCTGCAGTGAGACAAGCCATTCTGTGGCATGGCTTTACCTGACATTCCGCGGATCATCTGCTTAGATGGGCCATTTGTCTTGGTCAGTAACTGGGTTATAAATCACCCAAAGAAACAATGATGATCCGTTTGGTAAATATGTACTAGTTATATAACTCTATATATAACTATATATATATACTATATATAAATATACTAGTTATATAACTAGATATTTTCCCTCGTTGCCCAGTTGCTGTTTGTGCTCGCTGGCTTGGGATGGTCTGCGAAGGCGGACCTGTGAGACCGGCGAAACTGGATCATTCATTGTTCTATGGGTCAGAAGCCATCATTTCCCATGGAATTTTCTGGGAATTGGATGTTTTTTTCTGTGTTTCAATGTGGTCTGATACTTTCAGACGTCTAAGAGCAACATGTGTGGTTTAAACATGGCTCTTAAGTTTTGATTTGTGCAAGATATTTTGGTTTGAAACCTGCACTTTCTGAAACTGGCGTTTGGACAAGGCTTTCCTCCAGAAAGCACATGTAGCAACCCCAACGTTAGATGAGTAAATTTCTAGATTCTACACTAATAATGTACCAAATCGCTCTTCGTTTTTTTTTTTT
>Ga0126342_10010606_pt1 | contig 16492 bp, 8 predicted proteins | sample Cyp1metagenome_FD_92528 | JGI IMG/M metagenome (GOLD analysis project Ga0126342, IMG submission 92528) | Coral microbial communities from Lord Howe Island, Old Settlement Bay, Australia - Cyphastrea 1 metagenome | ecosystem: Host-associated > Invertebrates > Cnidaria > Coral ... | reverse complement strand
GTATATCACAAGTGAATCGGCCATCGATATTCGATGGTTTGCCGATGGTTTGACACGATCTTTCGAGGAAATTGGATTCGAATCACATTCCAAGGATGCTTAAAGCAAATCTGGCTATGACCCAACTCACCCAAACTGTCATGCAGCGTGCGACCGATCATCGTGGTGCTATGCAGCTGCAGGAACGGTACGTCGATAGAAAGTGCAGATCACAAGGAAAACATGAGCTATCCAGTGCCAAGTGTTCTCAATGATTGGCACAGGTGGATGCACATATGGCTCATTAGGTTGGCCCAACTGGTGCGGCGGGGGCAGGTGTTGCCCAGTCAAGGCGGACTCCACTTGCTCTATGGCTTCATCCAGAACTGCATCGATGACTGAAGCTAAAAATCCCAAACTACGTCGAAGGACCCCACGGATCACCAGCACAGTCAGTTTCGAAGAAAGAGTTCCAAAAGAAGGTCTGCTCACCAAAAGTACCAAGGAGAGCAAGAAAAAGAATGCCAAGAGCTTGCGACCCCTGGCAAAGGCTCTCAAGGAGAGAGCAGCTTTCTTCAACTTGTCCCATGCCCATGCGCTCCAAGTGGCTGAGGTTGTTTCGGGTTTCATCCCTTCTTTTTCCATCTGACTGCTTGAAGCCTCCTCAACTGGAGAGAGCAAATGAAGTGACACCCATTGCTTGCAGTATTGAGCAAATCGAGGATCACCCCTGTAAGAAGTGGCACAACGACGAATTTCAGCTTCTGCAAGATCTGTATAACGAGCACCCTTGTGCTTTCCGCCTGCCACAACAGCTCTTTTAAATCTTTGTTTGAGTCCTGCCCCATCCTCGGCAAGCTTTCCAGAGCTGCTCATCCAGGTCGAGACGAGGAATGTCCAAGATGTGTTCCTTGGGCAAACTGTTTCTAGCAGCTACTGGAAGGTCAAGCAAAAAACCTCCTTGCTTGAGCAAAAGTTCTAAACGTCTCACAGCTCTGGTGGACAAGGATTGCAACATCTGTTGTGATTTTCCGGTTTGAACATAGTGTTCCAGTGACTGGATGTTGGACCAGCGACCAATCAACCTTGGCCTGGCTACGTCTTCTTCGTCATCAAAAAGGAAAGTGGCTCCGCCGGTTCGCAGAGAAGCCGGTGTAAAATGACAGTCACCTACTTTCATCTTAAGAGTGCACACTTTGAACATTCGACGAAACTCGGCATGTGAGTGAGGCCAAAGTTTGTCATCATGCTGTTTGAGTAGAGAGCAGGTCCAACTAAGCCACTCGCAAGCTGAGGGGTGCTTTATTGAAACAAACTGACGCAATCCCAGCTGCCGGAAATTCTTTGGCTTCTCCAAGCACAAGGTCACGCAAGGCAGGGCCAAGGTAACATGATTTGGCAATCCAACATGTCGACGTCTGAGATTCAGCAGTTCACCTGGTCTTAGCAAACCAAAAAACGAAGTCATAACCAGTGCACTGAAGACCAACCTTTTTTGTCGATCCTTTTCATTGCTACACTGTTCAGCTAGAATACGGGCTTCACATAGCATTCCCATCATGACTGCGATAGGGAGAGGAGGTCTGAGTTTACCAGGCATCTGTTCTTCCCAGGCTTTCAAAGTCGACCAGCTTTGCTTAAGCTGGCTTCTCAACTGCGGCCGACTGACTTGACAAAAAAGGATGCCATGCTTGGCAAGTTGGAGACGTCCGGGCTGCTGTGAATGCATAGCATGGTACTGACTCAAAAAGTTGTCCAACAGGATATCTACTTCAGCTGGCTGTCCTTTCAGAACGAGCTTCCAAGTCAGACCATTCTTCTTCAAGAAATCTCCAACCAGCTCAGCGCCCTGCAAAAGGCGCTTTCTAGGAGGCACTATATCGGCCAAACCGCAGAGGGTGACCATCCATTGCTCTACGTGAGGTGTGTTGCGAACAATGCTCATATAAAAAACTATCATGCAGTGCAAGGCCTATTGGAAAAACTGAAGACAACAGATCCCTATCCTAATGCATGCATACTACACGGCGAAAAGCCGTTCGCAGCACGAGTGGTAGGCTCGACACAACTTGATTGGATATGCTCCGGCAAGTGTCGAGCGCTTGTGCCACTTCCCTTCATGTTTCACACCCCCGATGACCTGGACATGCTGGTGGTCATGAGAGCAGCGTCGGCCTAGCTTTTCCAACCCTGGCAGGTTACCCATGAAGATTGTTCCTTTCTTAGCTAACCCAAGGTTATTGTGGGAATCAGGAATCATTAGTCCATAAGCGCACTGGTCGAGAACGACTACTGAGGCACTAGAGTAGTCAATGAGGTGCTTGATTTGCTTCATGTGCCAAACATATGAGCTATGGGGGTTTTCAATGGTAAAGAAATTGCCATGAGCAACCAAAAGCTTGCACAAGTAGACCGTCCTATAAAGTAACTCATTGCCAACTAGCTCTCGTTCCAAGACCCCTAAACCCTCGGGATGTTCAGAGGTTCGAGTGCCACCATTCATGTTCTGCATTATGCTGAACGAGCAACAGGGTAGGCCAAAATGCCAAAATTGCCTCGGCTTCTTGGCTTGTTCACACAACCTGTTGAAAGTTACGTCATTAAGAACATCATGGTGTTTATTGGGTTTTCCCCTCTGGATTAGCTCTATTGGATTTGATACCAAGAACTTACCTCTTGCCTTAAACTCGGCTGTCAACCTACCCTTTCCCGCAAACACTTCCTTGAACGTCCAGTGCTTTTGTGCCGGATGGCAAGCTTCGGACGGAACTGACGTCTGCGAGGGTTCCGGTGCTGGGTCATGAAGAGCCAACTTACGGATCAACTTATTTGACTTTCTCACTTGAAGTTCGGGCATGGGCTTACCTAGGCTTTGTACGATTATTGGATCATCAACTTGAGGATCAGGTATAGGCTTATTGCGTGAAGGGTAATCCGAGGGATTGGCTTTTGACTGAACCCAAACAAGGTGCAGGCTCTTGTGACCCACTGCCATCCATCCTACCATGGAACGTAGGATACGGTTGAGCTGACGGCTGGAAGAGCGCCCTTTTGAGAAGGCTCCACAAACCACCCTGGAATCCACTAGGACAACTGATCTCTGAGGTTCAAGAGATGTCGCAATCAATTCTTTTAACTCAGCCTTAAGCATCTTCATTTCTAAGATGTTGATATGTTGTTTATGACCGAACTTGCATTTATGGGTAGTGCTCCATGCATGTGCTAGCATCAACTTTTCTAGTTCTTCAGGGATGGGTTCCATATCAGAAGGAGGAACTAACAGACCGTTACACCAATCTAGTCTACTAGCTTCACCCCTATGCTCACTGAACCGATATAGAGTTTGAGCTATGGATTTGGTGGTGGCAGTGGCGGCACGTCCACCACCCGTCGACGAAGCGTCAGTGGCAGCAACTCTGCAACTGACAGGCCACCGTGCATTTGCATGCATGAGTGGCAAGCTCATGGCAATCCAAAGCAACTCCTCTTTGACAGCTGTCGGCATCTTGTGGCGTTTTCCTACATGACATTTTTCAATCCATGTGTAGGTATCCTGAAGTAAACTCATGAAGATACGACGATGCATGGCAGGATGCACAATGAGACCTACGGTTTTTTGCATGAGTTTCTTTGTGACGAATGGCAACTGGCACACTTCCAAGAGGAGCTGGCATAGTTGTCGCAGCTTGGACTGTGGTGCCCCTACTCTCCCAGAGGCGCTTGAAACCTGAGTGCCCCAAGCTGTGAAGTCCTCCATCTTAGTGAATTGCTTCTTCTCTGAAACCGGCAACCCTAGTTCGGCATATTTCGCTCTACTCTGCTGGATTATCTCATCATCTCGGAACTTGGTTTTGGGGTTTCTCAGCTTCTTCTTTGGGGTTATCTGTGTGACTATGTGATCATCTATGTAGAGGCCTTCCCATGTAGCTCTTGCAGGCAACACAGATTTGAAAGCCATGGTCTCATCCGCACGAAGGCAGCCTGCGTCTTGCAGGATCTGGAAGTGTGTTTCCTGTGCAAGATCCACAGCATTACAATCACCCATGGCTATAACTCGAAAGCTAAGCATATAATCCTGGTTGGGATCACAACCATATTCAGGAAATAAAGAACCAGAAACCGGTTTACCCACAGTATTCCTACCAAGCCAATCTTCGTGATGTTTGAGCAAGTAGAAGTAGTTACTGAGGTCATCACCTGAAGCACGGATGGAACAACCTTTTGGAATGATTAGCTGGGTAAACAGAGAACCATGGGGAAGTTTTGCCATGACCATTCGACGTTCAAGCTCATTCATAGGTCTCCTATCTAGGATTACCCTGTCAGTTTTCTCTTTGTGCGGAACGGCAAAGAGACCACCTGAAACTATGTTACCTTCGTGGTCACGAAGGGCAAGCGCAGCAGGAATGAGTGTGGCCACCCCGCTATCCACCAACTTTTTATATACTGCCTTAAGATCCTGTGGTTCAACTTTGAAGCAACCCTTGGTAGGCTTAGCAGGGGGGACATCATGAGGGGTGTCTTGAGGCATCCATTCAAAAGCTACCAGATTATCACCCTTAAGGAAATCCCTTGGATCTATCACTCCCGCTTGCTCAGGAAGTGACATGCGTTCCGGCTTCACTGACATGGCCGACTGGCACAACTCATCTATGGAATAGGGACCTGGCTTATATGATGAATTATTAGGCCTAATTGATTCAATGAATTCACTTAATTTCTGAGTGCCGCGACTCAAAGCATCATCTGATCTGAGGCGAACAAACTCATGGATTTGCTGCTGCAGCAAGCCGGCGAAATGTGCATGATTGGAACTCCATTGGCATGCACGGGCACGATTGGCTAACGCCAGTTGGTCAGAAACCTTACTAGGGGCACCACCTTCTAAAAAAGTGAACAAAGCCCACAACGTTTCGGCCCACTTCCAACTGGTCTCCCGGCCTCGTCGTCGTGCCCTTATGCGAGCACTTGAAGTTCGGATGGAGTCATCCGGCACCAACATGAACGACGGAAACAAACTACGTCCTCCTGCTGGAGGTGTCCTAGGCCCCGAACCTTCTTGAGGTTTTGTATCATGCATAACTCTAAGAAATCTACCAAAAGACCCATGACTCCGGATGACTTCATCGAGTAGCGAATTAATCGATGGCTTCTCAGCAGACTTCGGAACTGGCTGCTGACCTGCAGAGCTCAAGCCTTGTCCTTTTCGGCGCTGGCTTCTTCGCTTGACTTGCTCTTTCCCTTGCCCTTGCCCTTGCGACGGCCTGGGTTGTCGGTCGACTGGCTGTTCTCTGAGGTGCCGTTCTGGGATCTCAGCTTCTCGGTCGATTTCTCCAACTCGGCCATGGATCGAAGGTAGGCAGTCACGTTTGCCAGCTCTGTCACATCGCCACCCCACCTTGGACGAGAAAATGGATCGTCCAGGTGGGTGATCATCCAAGCCACTGACCAGTCCTGGTCGATCGCCGCCTGGTGAACTGCCCTCAGGGAGAGGACAAGTTGAAGGCAAGCTTTTTCTGTTTTGCCCTTCAGCAGCATCTCCAAGGTCTCTGACATGAGGTAGTGGACTCTTTGCAAGCTCTTCTGCTTTCCCCATGACACTTTCTTCCCCGCCTCGGACAGCTTGAAAGGACGATCGCTTGCGCCCAGGTTGTGCTCCACCTCTCTCACGTACTTGCGGACGTGATGAAGTGGCTTCTTGAACATCCTTTTCTTTGCTGCATGGTAATTCTCGACTGCTTTGGCATGGCCCCCTCGGCGACGTCGACGATCTGATGACGACGAGCTTCTGCTGGTCGAGGAGTGGCTCTCGTCGCTGGCCGAGCTGTGATCTCGAAGGCTCTTCTTCCGTCTGCCTCCACGTCCTCGTTGAAGATGTTGGGCAAGCTGCAGAGTCACAAGAGCCTTCAAAGGATCCCCTTCGAGATCTAAGGAGCTCAAGGCCCTTGTCGCCGGATCGCCCTGCTCTTGTCGGGAACGATCTCGCTTGTCCTTGCTGAGCATGGAGAATCTCTTGGTGGCACTGCTGTGGAAAGACTTGTCCTTGGCGACATGCTTGTCTCTTTCTGTACCACGTCCTTGCCAGTTCTTTTGAATCTGTACCAGAGCTCCTTGTAGGTCGGCATTCTCGGAATCCGAGCTTGAAGAACTCTGGCTGCTTTTGTCTCGAGCCGGCTTCCGACCCTTGGGAACTTCTGGATCGGAGGCCGTGGCAAAGTTCTGCTCCTGATCGCTTGACAGGATGGTTTGGCCTTGACTCATCAGACCTGAGGTGTCGCATTCCAGCTTGAGCACCCTCTCGACACAGGCTGCTCGAAGGTGAGCAACTGGACACTCCAGGATGAAGAAATGATGCTCCTCGTGCTGGAAGCTGCAAAGTCCGTCCATCAGCTCCGATTGGTTTTTGGCCCGAACCACGAGCCTGGCCCAGTTGCCCTTTGAGCTGACTACTAAGCCTTCTCGCCATCGAGGCGCGTTGAACTCTTCTGAGAGGTGAACGTAGGCCGACTGGCCTAGTTGGACTGCCATCTGAAACGCCTCACAGGCGTAGGTTCCACCTGATGGCGGATAGCCTCAGCAGCAAACGTCTCTTCGCCTTCTGTGAGGCTTTAGACCCGTCTCCACCGAAGACCTCCTAGATGATAAGGCTCGTTCAGTGTGAGCAATCCAGTATAGGCCAGAAGGTCTTGTCCCCAATGTAATCCACAAAATTCACAATGGTTACGATATCCAGGAATCACCCAAACCACGTACAGCCGCAGGTCAGGTGTGCCCCAAGACGAACCTGGCGGTGGATCAGCTTCCACCAGCCTCAACTCAGCACCGCCCACAATCAGCACGACCTCGTCGACCGCGGTAACAGGGGCAGCAGGCGTGGGCACCACCACAGGCTCACTCGAAGAAGGAGTCACCTCAGCAGGAGAGGTCACCTCAGGCGCTCCAGCTGAGCTAGGTGATGAGTCCTCGTGCGGGACCGGGCTGGAGGTATAGCTATGGCTCCCCGGGTCACGACGAGCACAACCCAACCTAGAACCCATGAGGCTTGATCCTTCAGCAGCATGTCATTCAATCATGTCAACTCATATATATATATATGTATGTATGTATGTATGTATGTATGTATGTATGTATGTATGTATGTGTGTATGTATGCATGCATGCATGCATGCATGCATGCATGGATGTATGTATGTATGTATGTATATATTATACATTAATATGTACATGGTTTATCTACTATTACAATCCATGATGGATTGCGACAAAGGCCATTCAATTCTTCCGACCAGGATTTCGCAATGCAATTTTCTGCACATCAACAATGTTGGGCTTATACGTCAACACATAGGATAATGTGGGGACGGGTCAGAATTGAAGGTACCCATGGGTCACAGTTTCAACATCCCCTCTTAATGACTGGTCCGTGGGGGAACCTTGAAGTTCCAAACTGCTCGCAGTGTACGTCCTGTGTAAACACACCCCCAAAGTCCAAATTGGAACCCGCACATTGCCACTTCAAGCAGCATTACCCTCTGGTAATCAAACATGGAAGACATATGAAAACATTGACTACTTGAAGATGATTTTTCCGATTCAAACCTCCAATTTACACTATAGGGTACTTTTTCATTGCCAAGTTTGATTACCGGAGGATATCTTCAAAACATCCAACCCCTCAGGGCGTAAATCCCCATCCAATACGTGAAACTCCTCCGCCAACTCAATGGCTACAGGCTACCACCTAGTTATTCGACATAGCTATGGAAGCTATGGCAGCTATGGCGAATTTATATTCGTTTATTGATAAACATGATGATTTACTGACCTTAAACAATGACGATTTTCCCGTAAGCTGAAACTTCTTCATCACCTATGCCATAGTCGTGATCTTCACATCCATTCAATCCCACCTCAGGTCATCTTCTCCCACAATTTGCGTGCAATAAACATCAATATATCCCATTACATACCTATAGAATAGCTGGTTGGTGGTGCAATAACCATCTTGAAAAATGATGGAGTTCGTCAATGGGAAGGATGACATACAAAATCATATTAAATATATTATGGAAAATAACACATGTTTGAAACCACCAACAAAATAGTTTTCACCTACACTTTATCTTTTTTGTTGAAATCCCAATGTTTATCATTGTTGTTACCCTCTGGCCAATTAACATAGACCCTGCCATTCGGGCTTGGAATAATCGTGTTCACTAAACATGGGTTATATATTTTCAGGGCCAAACTGTCAATTAGACCAGAGGGTAAATATCTCGTCATATCGTTGTTTAATCCGCACACCTGGGAAGGTGAAACGCCTCATCGCCTCAATGACCTGCAACCAAGCATAGATCGCTTCAGTTGGTTTATGACTTCAGGTGGTTTATAAGTGGATTCACTATGCTATAATATGCTATAATATGCTATAGAACAATATATAATAAACAAAACATTATAGTTAGATATGATATAATATGTGTATATATGATATATGATATATATATGTATTATATACTTAGTGTTTCTATCACCAAGGTGGGGCCCCCGTGGTTTAGGCTGCTTATAACTATAGTCATGGGGGTCTTTTTATCGCAACTGATAACGTTTAAGGGCCCCAGATTCTACGGAATTCGTGGTACATGACTTTTCGGTCTTTTTGGAGGTTGCTATATGATGGTGTATATAATAATGTGTAGATATACTGGTTGGTGGTTTCAACACCTCTGAAAAATATTAGTCAGTTGGGATGATTATTCCCAATACATGGAAAAATAACAAATGTTCCAAACCACCAACCAGTATACATATACATAATATATATAATATACTGTAAATACATAGGACCTAGGGCGAAATTAATGTGAAACCACCACATAATGTCCATCTTTTCAATCCTCAACTGGGGGTATAATTGATGTTCTATGCTGTGAAGAACATCTGGGGGATCTTCCCGGTGGTCTAAGATCGATTCTGATTTATCGGGTCTAACAACTCAAGATATTACAGGAGTATATGGGAGTATGAGATATGCCAAGAAGTGAGGATCAGTGTAAAAAGAAACGACTTTGGAGATCAAAAAAGGGGAAGATCACATATATTTGGAGGTTTCCTGAAATGGGGTACTCCCAAATCATCCATTTTAATAGGATTTTCCACTATAAACCATCCATTTTGGGTACCCCCATTTATGGAAACCCCTATTTGGACAAAACCGCTATGTGAAGCGCATGCAAGCGTCAGGATGAGCTGTGAACATGGTTATCCCATATGGATTCATATGGGGGATCCACCGTGAACAGCACACGGGAAAAGAACAGTCGTTGACGTGCAAAAAATGTGAATCACATCTTATGTGGCTAAATACAGCAATCTGGGGAAATAACCAGCACATTTATATTATATATATATAAATATATAAAAGAAATGGATAGAAATGGTAAGTATAACAAATACTATCTGCTGGACTACAACACATGGTAAGTCACCAGCTACGAAGCAACTCGCGAATTGCAACTGGGGGATACCGGGGATACCACATGTTTAAGGACGCAATAAGGACGCACCCATATCCAGCATTCATCATTTTTCCATAGTATTCCATGTTATTCCATGTTATTCCGTTTTCATTGATTTAAATCAAGTATATCCCTGTTGTATAACAACATAATGTTCAACAACATTCATCATTTTTCCGTATTATTCCATCCATAATCAAGTTCAATCCCTGTTGTTGATGGATGTTGATGGGTCAATCTCCATCACAAATCCCACACATCTGACGTTGGCGCTTCTTCTCCGTCGCGGCCGATGGAATCCCTGAAGATCATCACCCAGAGACCAGCGAAGTGACTAGCGAATTGAGAGACATCTTTAAGGAAGCCATACAATGATAGCGTTGCATCAATTTTCTGATATTTTTTTAATTTTGGTGGATGTGATAAAGGATATCCAAATCCAATATCAAGCGATGAAATGTCGATTTGGCTCGAGCTGGTATTTTCGAAACAGCATCAGCATCTCAGTCGATCTCCAGCTGCGCGTCTCCTGGAGTTGATCTTAACACTTCCCATCTGGGCCTCCAAAATGAGTAATTAAATCTCATGCAATTACCAAGATCTCGTGTGGGTGATATTTCATCCTAGGGGAAAAGGCCTCTTGTTTGGGATAGCCAGCTGCCTTCCAACATGGCGACCCACCCGCGCACAGCTTTGTCTGACGAATGGCATCGAAACGCGTGATGTTCCACTCGTCCATCTGTGACTGAATCAAGGCGTCACTGTTCAACGTGTAAACGATATTGCCCGACCTCAGCCGGAGATAAGGTGCCCCCAAACGATGGTTCATAGGCCTGGGTTGGATTCCCATATCACTTGCCCACGAAGCTTCCACTGTTGGAAAGTGTTTTGAACCTTCAGCTTTCTGTCAATTCATGTGATTCTAAAGTATCTTTTCCACATCGTTCTCTCACCAGTTCTTTTGTTGTGACCCAGATTTTCACGCGTCATGGTCAGGAACTGCCTCCACTTTATCTTTGATGTTACCATCCCAACTAACATAGACCTTGCCAAATCAAAATTTGAAAGATGAGTTTCCATATGTGTCCATTAAGCATTGGCTATTTTCATGGTCAAGTTGTGATCTACTGGGGAGTCAATGTAAACCACTCAGACATGACCAGGACACAAAGGATTTTTGGTGCGCCAAGGCAACAATTAGAATACTGATTCAACTTATATAACTGGTATCAGAAAAATAAAAAAACATGGCTTAACATCTTAACTATGCTTAAACACATGGTTTAGATGTTTAGGTTCATATTTTTCTACACTTCATGCGGTTTACCAACAAACATGACGGGGCTGAGGCCATCCCGCTTCCGAAATGCCACAAACCGATAAACAAATCCTCACATAACATAACTTAGAAAACTTAGATACATCAAATATCATCAAATGTAATATTAATCATTCTGAATGCATCATGTTATAATACTTCATATGTTGAAACACAACCAACTTAGAAATGGCCAAATGTTGAAACATGTTGAAACATAGCTGGCCAGACTGGCAAAAATCATCGCACAAGTGACCAGGCAGAGATTTTCGGGCGCCAAGGCCTGATTGCCGATAGAACATGGCAGCCAGACATGGTGGGAAAATGGGATAACAACCTCACTTACGAAGAAATGATGTGATAGCTGGTTGGTGGTATACCTACCCCTCTGAAAAATATGAATGTCAGCTAGGATTATTATTCCCAATATATGGAAACATAAAAAATGTTCCAACCCACCAACCAGATAGCCATTTTGTGAACATATATTGTGATAGAAATGGACTAAACCAACAAACATGGGAGTGGGTCAAGACTAGGTTCCAGATGTTCCAAGGATGAACCGACCCATATCCAAGATCAACATTTCTTGTGCACGAGTGCAAGTTGTGAGTGCTGTTGACAACATCCGATGTGAGCAACAAACCATGGATCGAGAAATCAGTGCATTTCCATGAATTTGACTGCTGGACTCCAAACATGCCTCGGAATGCAAGAGGGTAACAGAATAGTGACAACAATAATTGATAATAATAATCCTTGGCTGTAGTTCCCTTGGCTGCTGGAAGTCAATTTTTTTGGCCCTGTGATGCATGTTACGCAAAATTCCTTGATACAGTACAAGATCATCAAGATCATCAAGATGCCTATCCTCATCCTCATTCTCCGCCTCCAAATCATCATTTATAAAAAATAGTAACAATCATCATCATCTACCACATCCAGGCCCAAGTTTTCTGGTTTCCACGAGAATTCGTGGGAAATCACCGCCTGAAAGCATCCCGGGGATTTTGAGATTCAGATATTTTTTTTCTCTGAAGATAGCTATCTCCAAGTTGCATGGAATAGTTACTGGTTGGTGGTATACCTACCCCTCTGAAAAATGATGGAGTTAGTCGGTTGGGGTTACTATTCCCAATATATGGAAAGTCATAAAATTCCATGGTTCCAAACCACCAACCAGGTTATCAAAAAAATATTTGAAGAATTTGGGTGTAAATATGTGTAAATCCCCCACGCAGTCACAAACAAACAGCAAATGATTGGTTTCTGTACATCATGTTACATCCCCTTTGTATCCATATTACATCACCAACATTGCTGATTTTATATTGGTTTGTACCACCATTTGTTTTAGTTTTATCACTGATAACCGTGTTTGATGTTTTTTTTTGTAAACGCAAGATCTGCAGGGCCCCAAAAAAGGGCCCCAACTGTACCGGCGACTCCAAGGCGCAGTTTCAGCGTTCCACCCGCCGTATATCTGGCGCGAATCGTTGAGGAACTCTCCACTTGGATGCTCTGAAGCTTCAAGAAACTCGCCTGCAGGGGATGGTCCTGAAAATGATGACTCCAAACTCACCAATTATGGTGGTATACCTACCCCTCTGAAAAATATGACAGTCATTTGGGATGCTTATTCCCAATATATGGAAAAATAAAATTCATGTTCCAAACCACCAATCAGTCACATGCAAAATCACCATTTTTTAGAGGTAAATCATTGAACTAAATCGTCATTGTCAGTATGTTAAGCTACTGGAGGATAATACCCCCTTTGCTCCATGTATATGGAAAAACCATTAAAAAACATCAAATTTAAGACTTAGGACCAAACATATCAACGTTTTTAATATATCCGTTTGTAATTCAGCTGGCGGCTGGCAATGTCTAATTCTAATATCCATCCAGTTGGTTGAATCCGCGTTTTGATTCATATTTATATGTATATATATAATATTATATTATATACACATATCATTCATTCATCATATATCCGATATATCCCCAAGATTAGTCTCTATTAAAATCATTAGAAGTCGTTAGATATTGTTGATTTAACCCACATATTTAACCCACTACAGGCTATGTGCACAATTTTCTGCATAGGCTAAATCCATTGCTGTTTGCTGGTTAAATCCCAATTAGGCTAGTCAATACCCACCTTTCCGACAATTGGTTCCATTCTGTCCCAGTAAAAAAAAAAAACAACAATTTTATCCGGTTGTAGTTATGTTGATTTAACATGATTTAACCATACTAAGCCACAGAACTTTGGGCTTTGTTCTTCGAAGTTTCGGGGTATCAACTGGACCCGTTGTTTGACAAAAGGCCTCTGGATCGAAGAGGAATTCCAAGGCTTTCCTGGGTGGCTGTGCTGGTGACTGTGGTTTTTGGGGATGGTTTATCCATTTATGGCAATATTGTGGATGGTCTATATTATTTTATATTTGGGTTTACATTGAATATTGGAACATATCCAGTCGTTCTATCTGATTGTCATGGTTTTCCCATTCAAGAGAATTTGAAATTGCAATTTTGGAAAATGTTGGGCCTATCTCCATGCATCTTCCATTTTTGGACAAACCTTTGTTCGAGTAAATCAGGCATCAACAATGGCTGCACGTAAAGCATTGAAACACAACACTGGGAAGGTCCGACCATTTCCGACCTCATTTTGGTCACCGCCCGCTTCCTTCAGCACTTGCAGAATATCAACATGTCCCATCCCAGCTGCGACCTGCGAAGGTGTTGCTCCATCCTTGCTCCAGGCCTTGTTGCAGTCAGCCCTGGCCTCAATGAGAAGAGTCAGAGCTTCCAAATGACCTTGCATAGCTGCGATGAACAATGGTGTTCGGCCGCAGTGCTTGGCTTTGTTGATGTCTACCCCAGCCTCAATCAGCAAACCAACAACTTTGGCATGGCCGTTCTGAGCTGCGAGGTATAAGGGCGCTTCACCATCAACTGTGGCAAGGCATCAGCTCCACTTTCAAGCAACAAGCTAGCACAAGCCGAATGGCCGCTGGCAGCAGCTAGAGTCAATGGCGTGTACCCTTCAGCTGTGTCTTGGACATCTTTCTTTGCACCTGCCTCAATTAGCAACCGCGCCACTTTGACGTGGCCATGCCGAGCTGCAACGTACAGCGGTGTTGCTTCCGTGATGAATAAGGCTCTGTGCACGTCCGCGCCAACGTCCCTTAGCAATCGCACAACTCCGACATAGCCCTTCTTAGCCGCGATATACAAAGGTGTTGCGCCTATATCAGTTGTGGCCTTGTCCATGTCAACTCCAGCCTCGATCAACACCTGCACCACCTCGACATGGCCTTGATGAGCTGCGACGTACAACGGTGTGGCTTCCATGCAGGAGGAGCCCTGGTTCCTGTCAGCCCCTGCCGCAATCAATGCCTCAACGACTTTGACGTGGCTATTTTGAGCTGCAAGATGCATGGGTGGAATGCCACGGTCAACAGTGGCCAGATCAGTGACACATCCAGCTTCCAGCAGCAAATTAACAGTCCACATGACCTTCCCCAGCTGCTACAAGCAGCGGTGTCCATCCCACGGTTTCAACGTGTCCTTGTTCAGCGGCATGATTTCAAAGGAGCATGGCCATCTTCATCCATCACATTGCGAGGACCTTGAAGCAATGCTTCCAGTGCGGCCACATCATTGTCCATGGATGCAGCAATCATTCTTTGGCTTTCTTCGTCTTCTGGTGGCAACAAATTCAACACAATCAGATGGACTTTCATGGCAGCAAAAACCTCGTCATCTTGCATTTCGTGAGACCAATCTTCAGACCAAAACCTGTGCCGAAATCTGGAGACACCAATCTGGGTCGCCAAAAATTCTTTCACTTCTTTTACAGTTTTGCCTTCGTCATCCACAACACACATCTCCTCACCAGAGACCGCTGAGTACACAGAGCACATCTGTGAGTCGGCAGTCGGCAGCTGGGAATATCTGAGGCTATGTCTTGGCCAAGGAAAATCAGCGAGTGTTCCAGAATCCTGGTGATCCTTCACAATGTGGCTTCTGTCCTTTTAAAATATTGTTCGACTATGTTAGATTATTGGTGTCCGACGTTTTTGTCAAACATCCTTGAATCTTTATGGATCTAAATAAAATCGCTAGCAATACCGATCCCCGGTTTGCTCTGGTTGCGATTTCCGAATCCAAGGGGATCTTTTTGAGACGATCCTATTGCGTCAAACATCGAAAAAAAGGGGATGGGAAAGGCACCATGAATGGTAAACTAAGGCCGGAAGCCACATCTTTTTGCTACCAGAGGCTATTCAATGGAGATCAACACACATTTTTTTGATGGTTGAATGGTTGTAACATATAGGAAACCACCAAAACCACATCATCATTCACTATATAATTATACAATATTATACAAGGGCTGGCAAATGTCCCGTTTTGGGGATTTTGAACATGACCTGAAAGTATCAGTTGGAGATTATACCATATTATTATGCACACTTTTTGTATCTTTTTGTTGGATAATGTAAAAAAGCAGGACATTCAGCAAGCCCTGGAGCTATTCCCATAGCCATAGGTGGTTCAACCAAGCAGCACAGCCATGGCGCCTGCCGAGTTTCTTGTACTGTGCCAGTCCAGTGACCGCATTGTTTGGGTCCACGAAGCGACAATCGTCCGCGAAAATGCTACTGGTGAGATTCCCGGTGAGGATGTACTTGCCTCCCATGGATGCCACTCGACTCTGTTAAAGGCTGGTTAGGTTTACAGATTCCCATAAACATGGCAAAAGAGTCATATCAAACGACAAGCTATCAAATTGATTTCCCTAATGTTTGATAGTGAACAAACGATACTTTGTTGCACATTTTTGGGGTGGTGAATTCCAAGCATTTGCTTTAAATCACCATGTGGCTTTGCTCCGAAACTTGTAGATACAGCTAAATCCGCTGCTGGATGAACCCCATCCCAACAGCGAGATGTTCGGCCCAACCTTGGTCCAGGTCGCTTTTGAGGATCGCCGCCACGCTTTGGATAGGCAAAGCCGTCCTGGTCACGTTTTTGCTCACACGAAACTTAGGAATCCTCGAACATTGGCCATCATATTGAAGGATTTTCATGGGAATATCATGGGAATATCTAAAATGCGGGTACCCCCACATCATCCAGTTGTTTTTTGATGTTCCTTCCTAAACTAAACCATCGATTTTGGGGTTCCCCCACAGGAACTCCCCACAACATTAAGGCAACGTTGCCCTGGCATAAAACCCATAAATAGATATAAATAGGCGATGTCGTTTCTCCAACTGGATGCTTTGGCTCATTGTTTTGTTTGCTGATGCCAATGCAGGCTTTGTTCCCCAAACGGATTATGTTTCCACCCGTGCAGCTACTTGCTGCCTGCAGGTTGTTGATTTGAGTCTCAAAAGGCAATCATGCCTATACAATTTTGGTGAACATAATATAACATAATTGTGGAATCTTTGCACCAAAGATTAAAGAACAATAGATTAAAACAAGAATCATCAGGGCTAGTGACCGGCTAGTGAAAAAAAATACTTTACTTCGCGTGATCCCCACCATGACATTTATACATGTTGTTACTGGCAAATCTTCTGGCATTCTATCTGACATTTTATCTGGCATTCTATCTGGCATACCTTCTGGCATTCTATCTGGCATATCTTCTGGC
>Ga0126342_10010605_pt1 | contig 16492 bp, 11 predicted proteins | sample Cyp1metagenome_FD_92528 | JGI IMG/M metagenome (GOLD analysis project Ga0126342, IMG submission 92528) | Coral microbial communities from Lord Howe Island, Old Settlement Bay, Australia - Cyphastrea 1 metagenome | ecosystem: Host-associated > Invertebrates > Cnidaria > Coral ... | reverse complement strand
TATTAAAAAACAGCACCCAAACAATTTTTCAAGGTGGTACCCCATGAGTGGCTGAGTTACTCAATAATATGAATGCTTGGATGGTACTCTATTGTGCCCAACCACTTTTGGGGTTGAAAAAAAACAAAAACCCTTTCTCCACCTTTATTTGAGTAAAGCTGGTCCATTTACTTTAGAAAACCATAATTGTATTAAAGCTTTAAAATACAAGGTTTTCCAAATAATTAGATGCCTTATTAAACCCTTATTGAAAAAACAGCACCCAAACAATTTTTCAAGGTGGTATCCCATGAGTGGCTGAGTTACTCAATAATATGAATGTTTGGATGGTACTCTATTGTGCCCAACACCTTTTGGGGTTCAAAAAAAACAAAAACCTTGAAAGTAAATTGAAAGTAAATTGAATCAATGAAAAGTAATTAAATTGAAATCAATTGAAAGTAAATTGAAATCAATTGAAAGTAAATTGAAAGTAAATTGAAATCAATTGAAAGTAAATTGAAAGTAAATTGAAATTAATTAAAAGTAAATTGAAATCAATTGAAAGTAAATTGAAATCAATTAAACGTAAATTGAAATCAATTGAAAGTAAATTGAAATCAATTGAAAGTAATTTGAAAGTAAATTGAAATCAATTGAAAGTAAATTGAAAGTAAATTGAAATAAATTAAAAGTAAATTGAAATCAATTGAAAGTAAATTGAAATCAATTAAAAGTAAATTGAAATCAATTGAAAGTAAATTGAAAGTAAATTGAAAGTAAATTGAAATCAATTGAAATCAATTGAAAGTAAATTGAAAATAAATTGAAATCAATTAAAAGTAAATTGAAATCAATGAAAAGTAAATTGAAAGTAAATTGAAATCAATTGAAAGTAAATTGAAAGTACATTGAAATCAATTAATTAAAAGTAAATTGAAATCAATGAAAAGTAAATTGAAATCAATTGAAAGTAAATTGAAATCAATTGAAAGTAAATTGAAAGTAAATTGAAAGTAAATTGAAATCAATTCAACAAAATTGTTGAGGGTGGGGGGGCGCAAAAAAATGGTCTGTTATTGAGTAGACTAAAATTGTTTGGGGGGGGGGGGGCCCTACCACTAATCAGACGCCAACATTATAATGGTTGGTGGTTTCAAGCCCTCTGAAAAATATTAGTCAGTTGGGAAGGATTATCCCATATATTATGGAAAAATAAAATTCATGTTCCAAACCACCAACCAGATATGGATTCATAATATCATACTAACCATTACTATCCCATAATCTCCCAGGAATTGCTGCAAAAAATATCACCACTGGTTTCCGAAATGGCTCAATCTCCCAGTTCTGTCGCCGCCTCCGGATGCCAATCCTGCCGATTCGTTCCAAGGCTCCAAGGGATCACATTTCACCGTCGATGGCAGGTCCATGACCACGTCCTCACAAAGGGATGGTCGGATGGTCCATGGTGGTGGTTGCCGATTTCCTGGGGGTCCATGGAGGTCCATGCAATAATAATGATTTATATGTTTAACCATCTTGAAAAATATTAGTCATTATTAGTCAATGAGAAGGATGACATCCCATATATGAAATGGAAAAACATGTTCCAAACCACCAACCAGATACTGATTATAGATTATAAGAGCTCGCATTTCTTGCTTGCGGGACTTTTACCATGGCTCATGACATGATTGTCAACAAATGTGATCCAAGTATCACCCGCTCAAGACCGTTCAAATTGACAAATTTTCAGGTCCACCCTTCAAACATGAAACTTATAACTTACCATCTGGCTATTTAACATAGCCATGGAAAATCACCATTTTATAGGTAGGACAACCATCTATTTCTATGGGCCATCTATACCATGGCTATGTTAGTCATAACCAGAGGGTATAACTCATCTTATGACCATATTTAAACCCCCGCAAGGCTTCCTTCCCAAACCCTTTTTACGGGGACTTCTCTGTCGGTGCCCAAGCAAGCTACAGCTAAAGAAATCGACTTCTCACAGGAAATTGCTTACAGATGGATGTGGATATAGAACTTTGATATGAGATTGGGGAGAACACTGGGATATGATACTGGGATATGATATGATATATGGTATAGAACTGGGATATGATATTGGTGTTCACCACTTACACTTCCAAGTGCCCTCAAGTATGGGGAAAGAACATCTGGAAATGTCTGGAAGGTATCTTGAAGTGAATCTGCCCCATGAAACGGCAACCTAATCGACGGTCACAATTACAGGATTTGAACCAACACAACATCGGAGTTTCAGTGGCCAAACAAAACATGTTCCCGCCACCATTTAGACAAATATGATGGCTAGTTCATTTCACCCCATTGCAAGTCCCTACTTGGGTATCATCCAGTTGCAACAAATGGATTTTGCAAAATAGACCTCAGTATCTGGTTGGTGGTTTCAACCCCTCCGAAAAATATTAGTCAGTTGGGATAATTCTTCCCAATGTATGGAAAAATAGAATTCATGTTCCAAACCACCAACCAGGTATGTTTTTGGGATGATTGACCACTTACCCAAGGGATCCAATCCCAGTCAGTTCGATTGGCCATTCTCAGGAGGTGATTGGATCTCAAATTCCCCACAAAATCCTGGTTGAACAGAGGCTATGTTTGTTAAGCATTTGTTTTGTGTATGTTTGGGGAAGTGTATTCATTCACTACCACGGTGATGAACCAGCATGATGATGTGTCAAGAACGTGAGAGATACCAGTGCAACTACATTAGCTACAAAGTGGTGCCCTCCCAGTGATGCTAGTTGGTCTATATTGTTTTATTACCTTTCATGAACTGTAGTACTATATATATAATTATATATATATATATCTATGGATATGTGTATATATATATACTCTCTCTCTATTGTAAAGATATGTATATATATATATATCATAAACCCAACAGTGAAATTGGAGTTATCTTCACCAACAAATCGCGACGTAGCGTTACCTGTTCGACCTGGGACACCACCTTTTCTCGGCATCAGGCCAACCATATCGCGGAAAATCTCCTGGCCATCGCGTTTCAGGAAATTTCCCTCCAGTCGCAGCTGCGTGGGTCGTTTCAAGTCCTGAAACGAAACTCTGCTGTCAACTTGGGTCGAGAGACTCAAAGGAAAACATGCACACACACACACATACATATATATATATATATATGTATGTATGTAAAAAATGCAAATTATGAACATGTATGTGTGTATATATATATACATTATTTATTTATACCGGTTTGCAGGTATGTAGCATATATGTTTGGATATATTTACTCATTTACGAAAGAAACTACCGTTACTGGCCATCAGGCCCGATAGGCCCGAAATGGAGATGCTGATATCTCTATAAATTTCTGAGATGTGGAGACATGAGCAATCTGGACATACCCTCCTGTAATCAAATATAGCTGTTAGGAAATCCCACATACCCTCTGGTAATCAAAGATGGAAGTTGGAAATACCCGAACTAGATGGAGGTTTGTAGCTCGGAAAACTATCTATAAATGGGTCATTGTTCATTGTCGTTTTTGATTACCGGATGGTAGAGTAAGCATGACTGACATGAATCTGACCAATCAAAACTGCTGGTTACTCTTTGCTTAGTGAGATGAGTTTGCTACATATACGTTTCAGAATGGCAAATACATTGAACAGTAACATATCATATGCATTGCATCGACATCACATCATCATGACATACAAACATCACATATACTCCTGCTTGCAAACTGCACCTGCTTTAGGCCCACCCGGACCGAAAAAAAAAGGCGACGCAGAAGGCAATTCTGGTTGTTGAACAGTGGACCATTCCAAAAACATGATGCCATTGGTTTGTCTAGAAATTTGGCATACCAGGTGCTCCCCAAAAATTTGTGTGTAATTAATTATGTGTGTTTGCATGCTTAATCCTATATATAATTCTATGTAAATGGGGGTGCCGTATTTTGAGACAACCCAGCAGCCCTCCAGAAAAAAACAACCTACCCTGCTCCCTGCGGCCCGGGTCCGTGCATTGCTCTTGACACTGTTCCGCCGTTGCTTTCACATCGGCAATCACCGGTGCAGCGAGACTCCTCCCGTGGCTCAAATTCTTCTGCCACAGTCTGCCAAATTTGGGGCCTAGGCGGGTCCTTCAAAATATAACCATGCAATAAAAAAATAATACCATCTGGTTATTTTGCATAGCTATGGAAGAAAAACCTATGGACACATTACACACGACAAACATGATGATTTACCTTTAAACAATGGTAGTTGTCCATAGCTGAGTTGAATAACCAGAGGGTATTCCCCATTTGTGGTGGACCAACCAGAAAATAACAACCATCAGCAACTCCAGGCATATTCTGCCTCACCATACCAAGAAACATATCTCAACCACCAATCAAACATGATAAACAGAGGTCATGTCATCATATTGGTCCATTGTTTTTTTTTTGGCATGTGTAACATACCATTTAGATACCAAACGAGGTGAAGCTGGACCATACACCTCCGCACTGTGAAAGAAAGTTGGGTTTATATCAGTATACCCCATCAATCCCATCATATGCCCATGATACCTGAACATGATACATAATTGTAGTCCCATGAAAAATTGTTGATGTTCACAATATGTTGAGCATTCCCTTCCCCAATAAAATGGGCGTTACTTAAATTGCTATATCTGGTTGCCCCAAAATCTCTAGGCCACCATGGGGATGCAACTTGATGCAAATTTCGATCTGGGAATACAATGGGGGGCTGTATCTGGTTTTAGGGGAAATACCATGGGAATTCCAAATCGGGACATCATATGAAAAATGGAGAGATCTGTTCGATCTGTCTCTTGTTTTAGGTTTTTAGTGGGAAAATCCACCCAGTTCGATGATCTTACCATTGAAATATATTGACATACTAATTTAGTTCGAAGCTTTCCCAGTTGGCCATGTTGACACCGGAGGGTATAGGTATATAGTTCAACAGGCTCTTGAGAAAATGATGCCGCCTCAAACCATCCTGGGGAAGTGGTCATGATATATCCCCATGTAAACATGGTCAGTCCTAAGCCTTAGTTGGTGTTTTACCACCCATCTAACTGGTTGGTGGTTGACCTACCCCTCTGAAAAATATGAAAGTCAGTTGGGATGATGAAATTCCCAATATATGGAAAATGAAAAAAGGTCCAAACCACCAACCAGATATAACATCCCTGACACCATATTTGGTGCTTCAAACAGGACCACATCCATGTCACCCGTGCTCTTTGGCTGCAAGATGTTGCCAATGAACACTCCAATGCCTTAGTTGTCTTCGCCCAAAACTTCGGCGGGTAGTTTTTTTTGTGAAGCCATGATATAAAGCAACAGATGGGGTGTGGTATATTTTTTGTGGAGATTAGAATGTTTCTGAGTGAACCTGCAACAACTATCGAGATTTTTGGGATGGTTTCCCTGGGTCCTAGTCAACACAAAAATGGTGAGATCCCAGCGAGGTTGCTGACAACAACCACTTTCCAGACCTTACATGGATGCTTCAAAGTTAAGTCCCAAAAACCCAAATGGGGACAGTCCCACTGTAGAAATCCCATACGATATCCAGGGAACCCATGGATATAGTCCCCCAAAGATAGGGCTTGGTAAATTCCCGACGATTCATTGTTCTATCCTTTTGGGGGTTCTCAAAGAGTGTGGAGCCTGGCCAACTAACACATAGCTTCAGCATTTTTTTTTTTGAGATGCTTGGACATCCCACTTTTGGAGGCTCTGGTTCCCTCGGTCTCCCCCATGTCGATCCCTCTATCAACTTGGTGAAACTGTGTAAACGCACGATTTATATATGTTTGATATTTAGCTAATTTGCCATAGAATGTATCTGAAGATACGCAACCGACAGTCGGTCAACTTCTCTGGTCCCCGCAAGTCGAGAAGCCAAAAGCGACCGTCAAGAAGAGCAGCTGCTTCATGGCACGCTGCAAAAAACCAATGAGGATTTCTCGTGGATTTCATGTCACTTTTTGGAGCCTCAGAGTTTGATGATCTCGATTTCAATCCCACTACATCCTACATAAGTTATACATTCCATGAATATATATGGGCCTAAAATGGCCGAACTACGACTCCTGGCACCGTTGATCTTGATTTTGAATATCCATATGCTTCCCTTGCTGGATCAACACCTCCCAAATATTCAGGTCACTTGGATTCCTCTGGAAATCCGTAAAACTCAAACTGCCTGTCAGCCCGCAGGACACGCCCTAAATCAATGACTTCAAACGCTTAGAGTGTGAAAGCTCTGGTCAATCCAAATTGGTTTGTTCTAAACACATGAAGCCATGGGATGCCCGTATCTATGTATATATAAATAAAAAAAATATAAATATATATAAAGTATATAATATGCGTATATAAATACACATATATTTGCACACCCCGGAAAAGACAAAATGGCTATGGTAGATTACCAGCGAGAATATGTGCATATATATGTATATATATGTATATGTGTGTGTGCGTGTGTGTTAAGTTAAATACATATATATATACACACACACATAGCGGGGGGTGAACATGTGAATCCTTCACAGGCCCGACAATCATGCATCATGGATGATGACTTCCCATCCGCAGAGAGGTGGGCATCGTATCATCGAAATCCCCAAGTAGAATGAAATGGTTCTACCTGGTATCTAAGGCATCTAAGCTAATTGTCTAAGGTATCTATGGTATCTTTAAGGTATCTTTAAGTCTCTAAGGTCTCATGTCCGAAGATGTCTGTCATTGAAAGCAATCACATCCTCTAATCATATATTAGATACCCGCCTTGATGGGTCCCCAAAATGAAGAGATCCAATACTACACCACGTTGCGTTTGGGGGGTATTGAATACTGCTGGGGGAAGTACATGAAATCCCTGCCCATGCTTTCACAAACTCTTTGAGACTGCGAGACTGCGGTGGCATGAGCAGCTGGGAGGCTATGGATGACGCAACCATGATTCATTGCATTAAACTACAGGAAATCATGGTGTATCATCTTTAAAGGTGGAGTCCTGCAGGTTTCCCCATCCAATTCAGGGAAATGATGGCTGATTTGAAACACCAGGCAACAGCTGGGATTCAACCATAAACATCCATAAACAAGATCTCCGGCGACTTCTCTATTGAATGTGGGATGAGATGGGAGTTCAATTCTGGAAACAAATGAATTCTTGGCTTGGAAATATACGCCAATTCTTGCATCGGGTCGTTTCTAGCGGACTTGCAGCACAAGGATTGGAATAGCGAGCACAAACAAAAGTCAAAGGTTTGGCATACAGTACCCTCTGGTAAACTAACAGTTTGCTATTGAAAATGGCCATTGAAATAGTTGATTTACCCATTAAGAATGGTGTTTTTCCATAGCTTTTTGTATGTTTACCAGAGGGTATGCTCTTCTACCCTCCGATGATCAAACGTGGCTGGAAAATCCTCCATTGCGGATGGCGCTGATTTTCCCAACGAACAGTTGACCCTCCATTTGAGTTTGGGGATTTACCCCGCCATGTTTGAGGACACCGGAAATTAAATCCATGAGTATTCAATACTTATCCCATTATCATCCCTATTAAATCATATAAAAACATATTAAATCTGGCATCTTGCCATACTTCAGCTCTACAACTGACATGCCTTTTATTTAACCCACCTGACCATAGCCTTGGAACTTGGAACCTGCCTTTGAAAATGGGGAGGTGAACCAAGGGCGGAAAAGTTAACTATAGACGACCCCTCACAATAAACACTCCTTCGAAAACCGAAGAAAAACATAGACCTGCATCATACATTATATATACATGCAATATGTATATGTATATGTCAAATATAAACATCCTGGTATGGGGACTGCAGTCAGCTAGGTGGACAGAGACATCAGTGAGCAGTCAAGTAGCTCCAGGGCACATCTCCGGCATTCTGCACTCCACATGCCCACTTGCAGTTAGGTACACCATGGTTTGTTAGTTGACTAGTTCGTATATTCATATCACGAATCAATGGTCAATAAATGAAAATATTATCATTATGTATAGATGCATATTTAAATATGTATATATATATATACAACCCAGTTACTAACCAGGAACCACTAGTCTCATGGCCCACCTAAGCATGCCCAGCCCACATCTCCAGGGTATCCCACTCACCAGCAGCGCGCAGGGATGGCGCACGGCCCTCCCCTCGCCGGGAAGGTGTGGGGTTGGCGTCCTGCCAGGAACATCAGCGCCACTGTGCATGAATGGAATATGTAAGTGAACGTCTATATATGATGTATGTATAAAATACTTATGTATTTATATATATGGTGTGCATATAAGATATATATATATGTAAACAAATATCATCTATGTATATGCATCTATAGATACGAAAAAAAAACAGAAGAAGGGTGGCTTTGCGGATCACGAGAGTGAATATGAAACAATGTCTCATGGAATCTTGCGTTCCACTTCCAATGGCGAACCTTCGTTAAACTGAATTTATTCTTTTAGTTGGAATCAATGAAATTACCATCACCAACCTTTGTTTGTGGCAAACCTTTATCCTGCAGAACATGTTTTTTGTGTCCCATGTGTCGCTCAAACAGGCAAACACATAAAACACGCAAAGTACCAGTTGAAACGGATTATCCATTATGAATTATTGAATAAAATTATGATATACGGTCCATTATATGGGATTATCCAATTACTCCTAGTTGATAAGGGGTTGTTCCCATTATGACAAATTACAATATATAACTTATACCCTCTGGTAAACATACAAACAACTATGGAAAAGCACCATTCTTAATGGGTAAATCCACTATAAATGGCAATTTTCAATAGCTATGCTAGTTTACCAAAGGGTAGTCCAGATTAGTCCAGGCTAATCGGAACAACCGTCATCCGGGCCACAGTTACCAAGCATGACCACCGTGGAAAGAAACACCTCTGTCACCACATGCACTTCGTTGCGCGAAGGAGGGCGCCTGACGATGCGTCTGCATGGACCCATAGAAGCATTAAATCCCAAATTCACACAAATGCAGACATGTATACTACGTTATGATTATATGAATTATATGTATAGTAGCCGCCGCAAAGACAGAAAGTACTTTACTTTACAACTATTTTACTAGGAATGCTTGTCTGGGGGCTGTCTCTCTCTCTCTCTATATATATAATATATAATATATATATATATATATATATGTATATATATGATGGTATTGTGATGGTAAGAGGTGAGCCATGAGATCCAACTTGCAGCAGCTACAGCTGAACTTCCAGCAGTGCCATTAATGGCCCCAAATGGGATCCATTTGCTTCGATGGCTGTGATGACTTACCGATGAAAAACATGGTGATTGAACCCTGTTTGCTATGGGAAATGGACCATTTATAGATGGTTTACCTATAAAACATGGTGATTTCCCATGGCAAACTGTTAAATAATCAGATGGTACTTTTGGATACTTTTGGAAACGCCAGCCGGCAAAACCTCTAGAATACAGTACAAGGACAAAACAATGAGCTCTCGTCAAAATTCTAACCACACGTATCAAGACCATAGTTAAATAGCTCAAGAGTAACTCGACATGATAAACAACCTTGCGAGCCTATATGGTTCTATGTTACCCACACTGTTTGGGCACAACATTCCAGCATTCCGTCGGTGTACATCTGAGGGAAACTCGGGGAAATAGAACTATCGAACTTTTTTTTGGTACTTTCTGAGCCATACTGATACCCCAAAATCATCTATGTAATCATTTATGAAAGGTATGTACTTACATAATTCCAAACAAAATCTATGATGGGATGCATTATGATGTATTTACCTTTATATACATAGTACTTCATACTTACATACATTTACTTGATGTGACTTGTTCCGCGCCATTGAAATTCCAAGATACCCAGCTTCTGGTGAACTGCCATGAGCACTTAAACAATGCTTCTTATATGACGTGGCTGAGAAATCCCCGAACTGAATGGAAGTTTCCAGCTGGGAACACAAAATTTATGTAAACATGTTTCATTCCTGGATGGTGTATTCTGTATAGATAATTAACTTGTCTGATCCGTTTTACATTTTGTTTCTGTTGATTTGCAGCGAATTTGCGGTTAATTTGGTTAAAAACAGGCAAACACTCACTTTTGGCTAACTTTCCCGAGGGCCCAACTTCGATATTCTGAGAAGAAAACACATCACATGATGAGCTGAACTTACTTATTTACCGATATATATATATAGCAAAAAAAACAGTTTGCCAAAGTACCCCTGGTTTACTCAGAAATTCGCCCACTGCTTCTGATGAAATCCTCACCTTTCTCTCATTAAGACATCGTTCATGGGTTGTTAAATCTCTGATCCAAAATTTCACCCGCATTGTGCCAGCTCTATCCCTGTTTATTATTGGTGATTGAATCCCCATCCGATTATCCGACAAATCTGGCGGTTCAAATGGCTATATCAACCTACCATCTTCTCCATCTGGATTCAAGGACCTTCTTGGACAGCATTTGGGCTATGATCTGGGGCTGTAGTACCTTATCAGGAAGTATTTGGCTCCGTAGGGGCTTGTACAATATATATTCATATCATATCATATCATGTTGGTGAATGTTGATGATATCCCACGTGATATCCACATAATATTCCCATGTCCCATAGTCCAATGTTTTTCCCAATTACGCCACCATTACCATTTTTTCTTGTTTAATCCCTTCTTGGTTATTCATTGTTGTTCAGACCATATGTTCATTTTGCGGAACCATTGTATAAATGGAGGTGTCCTAAAATGGTGGTACCCCCAAATCATCCAAATTAGACCGTTTTAGTATGGAAAAAAACAACTATGGTGACTTGGGGATCCTCTATTTTTAAGAAACCTCCAAATATATATATATATATGTTCACATATATATATATATAAAGATATACATATATATATATATATATAAAGATATACATATATATATAAGTGTATATATATATTGTATATTATGCACATATCATAATACTGCTTGTTGGTTTGAAAAAGGTGTTATTTCCCATCCTACTTGGGGGTAGCCCGGTGAAGTTGTCATCGCGCCTGCGAGTCGGGTTCGGTTCGCCTTTCGCGGCTTCGCCGTTGGCTTCACTGCTGCTGCTTGATGGCCTTGAGGGGTGATGGGGTGGAGCCAAAAAGTAATCAAAACAACTTGAAACCCAAGAAAAACATCAACATAAATCAACTAAAAACCAGCAGTTTACCATAGTTTAGCCATAAAAATTAGGGAAGAATCAACTTAGGGATCATGACACACCAAATTGTCTGGGTTCCAATGCACATATTGACACCTTTTTCCGAGGTTTGGAAACCAGTGCTGGGGAAATGGGATGTGGGGAATGCCTGCTGGCAAAATTTCAAAGGTGAAAGCTCTCTGTTGGAATTTCGGGTAGAAATTGATGAAGTGCTGTCCTACAGTACCCGTTTCTTTTTCAGACGGACTCCAGAATGTACAGGAGTTCACTTTGCCCAAAAGCATGAGCAAAGGTCAAAAACATGAATCAATCATTTGATGGCCTTGAAAAGTACAGCAGATTCAAAAATACGAACTGGCCATCTCTGAGCATCGCCTAACTAGTGACCCTGAGGTGTTTTCAAGGAATTTCTGAGGCATCCTCTTTAGCACCCGCTTTGGTCATAATTTTCATCGGCCCCGAAGTTCCATATCTCCATGATCTTCTCCATGATATTCCCATAATTTCCATGACGGATCCATGGTGCTGGTAGATTAATGCTAACATAAAATGGGGTATACACGGTATATTGATGGGATCCATGGCACACCATATATAGCAGCACCATGAATCCGTCACGGGATTGTTCTTGGTTCACTCCCAAAAAAAAGGTGAAATCTACCCGTTTTTGCTGGTTAAATCGCGGAGAAAGTTCTGGGCTCTTGCGCGCGCGTGGGACATCTCTGGGGGCTGAAGCCGCTGAAGTCCTGCACAGTTTGCTACAGTGATGGCATGATGGCTGCATGCATGACATGACTGAAGATGTATACGAAAAGGATCAGACAGGTATACAAACATTGTAATAATATATCATATACAGATGAAGAAGGATTGTATATAACATTATATTTAATAGAATATGTAATATTATCATGGATGAATATATTATCTATACAAAAAGGTAAAACAATATTTTATATACATACAGTACATACAAAAATGTATCTTATGAGCATTGTCAGACATATATTATGTATATCTATATATGTGTGTTGATTAAATTTTACATTATGCAGTTATACGATATTATACTATGTCATATTAGATTATTATTTGATATTATTTGGTATTTCTACTATATTATATTGAATTATTTCCTATCATATGAAATACAATTATGTTGTATCAAATTAAAGTAAATAACATCATGTAGTTTAATATTATATTATCTTCTTTTTTTTATTTTATACCGTTTATGCATTACATATATATATATATGTATTTAAACATATTATATAACTATATTATTATTATAAATACATATATGTATATAATGTCAAGTCAGGATTAATCAACATCCCGTTATTAATCAACCTCCTCCTCCTCCCATTTTTTGCAATTTTAAAACGGGTGGCCCCCCAGAATTAATAAACCGTTTTTGCCGGACATGAATAATCAACCACCAGTGCTGAAATCCCATTTTGTTTTATTGTCCAACTCTCTTTATTTTCAAGTGGTTTCCTTATTCTATACTTAAGTTGAAACCTCATGAACACCAGAATCCATCACTGCTGATCATTGAAAAATTGAAAAAACAACTATTCCCCAACTAATTAAATTCTTTATAAAAATCAGAGGGTTCCCCTTATTAATCAACCCCTTCCAAGGGGGCGTTTATTTACGGGGAAAACTAGGAAAGACCTTGCAAGGTCTACCATGACCTATAGCGGGGGGTTATTAATCCGGTGTTGGCATTATATATATATATGTATATATATTTATGTTATATTATTATTATATTATATATATATATTTATAAAGGCAAGGGTATGGGTCAGAAATTTAAGGCCCGACATTTCGGCTGCAAGTTTAGCACAGCCTTAGCAGGCAGAAACCAATGTTCGGGGTAGAAAACATGACCCATACCCATAGACACATTGCCTTGGGTCCCCGGTGTCAAAGTGGAAAACCCAAGACATAGCTATGACAAATCCGAGCCTTTGGGAAAACCCGGCAGAAGGGGCCATTTTCCTTCACTGTCGGCTGTCCTCGCCCTACAGCCGTTGTGACACGACGCGTAGACACAACGTGTTAGACTGTGGTGTGACGCATGTTTTTTTCCACTGGTATTTTGAAAGATTTGTGGATTTGCTTCAGGAGGTGCTTTCAAGCGGACATATCTTCGAAAACAGACAGGTTATTCTGTTCATTCAAAAACCTAACATTGTAGTGGGATGCTTTCCCTGAATTATGGATAAAACAGGAATGAAATATCCAATGATCACTAATTATCTAATGAGATATCACTAATCTGAAATATCCAATGATCACTAATCTTATGAAATATGTCAGATTTCAGGAATTCACTAATCTGAAATATATCTGATCAGTTCGGCCAATTGGAGCTGATTCCCCATTCAATATTCAGCATCATTCCAGTGACGTCATGACGTGAGGTCAATATTTTGTTTATCCAGATGTATGAACACACTCCAGTAAACTATGTAACATAGCTATCATTTATATAAATCTATCTACGTAATTTTACGTACGTCTATATATATATATATATCCATTCCATCTATCTATCCATTCCATCTATCTAACTATCTATCTATCTATTCCATCTATCTATTCCATCTATCTATCTATCTATCTATCTATCTTTCTATCTATCTATCTATCTATCTATTCCATCTATCTATCTATTCCATCTATCTATCTATTCCATCTATCTAATCTATCTATCTATCTATCTATCTATCTATCTCTCTCTATATATATATAACTATCTATTTATCTATCTATCTATCTATCTATAAACATGTACTCCCGGTGTGAATGGGCAATTGTCCATAGCACACTCTCAAATTTCCCCAAACAAATCCCTTGCGATGCGGTTGCTGTGAGACCAGCTGTGGGTTAAAAAAACTGTTTGGGGCCGTCACGGCCAAACTTGGGTAACCTGCAGATCAGTACATGATAAATAAATAGCAACTCCCCAGAAGAAAGAACAGTAAATTTATACCCATTAAACATTACTATATATACTTACTAACACTACATTATTGTTCCACTTTTTGGAGGGTTCCAATAAAGTTACTGAACTTCCCATCCAAGCTGTAAAACATCCATGCGCGCCAACGAACACACCACAGCAACCGTCGCGAATCTCCCCGAGAGAGCAGCTGATCCGGGATGGATGATCGTCGATAGAAAATCCCCGTGGAGGACCGGGTAACCCTAGTTATGGCTGGAAAAATCCACCATAAAAAAGGTTGGTTTATAATGGAAAATCATGGAAAATCGGAAAATCTATGAAAATCTATCAATGTTGTGGATGATGACTAACATAATAGTAATGATTAATGTCATATATATATATATCACCCATGACGGATCCTAGCGGTGCTGCGATATATGGTGTGCCATGGATCCCATCAATATACCCCCAGTCATGTTAGCATTAATATACCAGCACCGTTAGGATCCGTCATGGGTAATCATCAAGATACCGGGGAACACTGATCGGAGACATTCCAACCTCCACCTAGGCTTCAACCAACCCAAAGATGGATGATTCAGATTCGCTTGAAACCAGAAGTGGAAGATGACGTAATTACGGGTGGTTCCTCACATGGCTCACTCCAAAATGACACAACAGTTGTCAATTTTGTTTGGCAGGTCTGAGTTATCCCGATGATACCCATGTGAACCCACCGTTTGCTGAACTCAAACACGCAGTCGACGTAGTCGTACGTTCGGGTATTAGATTCTCTTGCCAGGAAACGAAATAATAAAATCAGAGTCAGGCTCATGCTGGTCCCAATAAATTCCAACACAAATAGAAACACAACTCAGAACAACTCAGTAGTATACAACCCCCAGTTCTGGCAGGCTCACCAATGGAAACATAGTAATGAAAACCAATCTCCAGCAAATCCGAGATTTTCTTGGTTAAATCAAAATCAATCAAATCCTCATGTCTGTACAGTTTAGATGGGTTGGAACCTGAATATTCCCAGCAACTCGTGGCAGAAATGGCAGTTCAGCCGCAGGATTTTCCATAACCTGTGGACCTTCCAAGCCCCGGTTGCGTAAGGAGCCATCTTTGAAGCGCTTCAACCCTCTAGTAATTGCGGCTGGAAAATCCTCGGCTTAGCCTGAAAAGATCATCGAACAAAATGGTGGAGTTCCAATTGCTCTGTTTCATTACCAGAGGGTAGTCTCCACAACTCTCGCTAGAGCGGACTCAGCCGATGCGGTAGGTTGAGACCGCAGAAACTACGACAGATATTGTAGCAAGCCAGCGCCAGCTGCAGGACATGTCGCATGGTGGCGACATGTCGACGCAAAACAGCATGGGAAAGTATCACTGACCTACAACATTCCCGGAGATTGTGAGCCTTGCAAATTTGGATAAATTTGGTGGTGGTTACCAACAGTTGCGGTGATGAACCAAAAAACCGACTTCGGGATAGACCGATGAATCACGTGATAGAATCTTATTAATTAACAATGGCTGATAATGGCTGGCTGGTGGTTTCAGAAGACTTAAAAAGTCAACTAGAATCATCATCCCAGAAAGGGACGGAAGATTAACACATCATATGGCCAGCGCTTTCAGCTTCACGGGGAATGGGAGTATAATTATAACATAGTCATTAAATGGCTTCAATTCCCTTTGAACCCCTCAACTCTTGCAGCTTCGCAGGTAGATTCGTCCCTCTATTTACGGTATCCCCTTGTGCCAAATGTGAAGCCATACCTTCGAAGGATGATTTTGAGTGTGGAAGCCAGCATCACGGTTATTTTAGATACCATCAAAAATGACCAAATGCTTCACTTTTGGCCGTGCATTTCCCTCTATTTACGGTGTTCTGCTTGCATATATATATATATATATATACATACACAAGTTCCCTCTGGTAATTAAACATCTCAATGACGCATCCTGAATTTACAGATGATGTTCCAATTAAAACCTCCATTTCGCTTGTGAATTTCCCAACTGCTTTCCATGGCTGCGCATCAAAAGTTCCTCGGAAAGTGTGGAAGTGATCATGCTTTGGAGTCGCATCTAAAAATCCATTGTGCCAGGAGAGAGGGCTTAGGAATTTCACACGGTCGAGTGCAGCCGACTACAGCCGACCAGCCGACTACAGCCGACCAGCCGACTACAGCCGACCACAGCCGACTACAGCCGACTACAGCCGACTACGGCCGACTACAGCCGACTACAGCCGACTACAGCCGAC
>Ga0126342_10010604_pt1 | contig 16492 bp, 15 predicted proteins | sample Cyp1metagenome_FD_92528 | JGI IMG/M metagenome (GOLD analysis project Ga0126342, IMG submission 92528) | Coral microbial communities from Lord Howe Island, Old Settlement Bay, Australia - Cyphastrea 1 metagenome | ecosystem: Host-associated > Invertebrates > Cnidaria > Coral ... | reverse complement strand
TCATATGTTCTAAGTCACTTAGAACATACGTCCCCTATTCGCCGAAAATGTTCTAAGTAGAGGGCGCGTACCCACCGAAAAAATTCCAAAACGATGTTCTAAGTAGTTGTCCGGCGCTATATACATATACATATATATATGTTGGTTTGCAGGATTGCTCCAAGCTATTGTAGGTAAATGACTGCCACTTTCGGGGAGAGAAGTGGTGATTTTGCCAAAAGATTCTGCGATTTGTCCCTCCTTGTATCCGCGGTGTTGGGAGCAGACTAGCAGCACTTTTATATATATATATATATGTATATGTATATACTGTATATAATTATATATATATATATATTATATACCATGGTATGTTTAAAACCTTCAACTGATTTGTGTTTCAAGTATTTCTTCCGTTCATAGAAACAGGATGATGATCTCGAATGACTGATTGTTCTGTGGGGCCCCTGAGATGCTAAGGTTGGGAAAGTTACCAGCAACATGGGGAAATTAAAGCGCGATGTAGTGGGATTTATCTAGGTTGATACACATAAAACATCATAAAACTAGGTTAAAAATCTGGTTTACAATGGATCAAAACATATCAAAACCATTGTGTGTTTCACCGGAAAAAAAGGGTGTCAAAACCATTTCACATCTCCGAGTCTTAGTAGTCTCCCCGATGTTTGGCGGCAATCCACATCAAATCTCCATGTATCGTGTTAACAAAATTCCCTAATTTTGCCAAGTAGAATCATACATGATTTACATGAAATCTATCAACATCTCCGGTTTTATTTGTAAAGAAAAAACCTAAAAATAAAGCAATCTTTGGTTCGATCCCTCAATTTTCGAAAGGTATCCCAGGTCCAGGCACTGGCCATGACAGGCCATGCTAACCATCCACTTACGTGGGGAAGATGTGCGGGAAAAACCGTTGTACCAGCAAAATCAGCCTCCCTGCCGCTCGGCCTTGACGCTGGCTGGCTGATTGGTGCTTTTTAAACCATGGAACTTATCATTTGAGGATTGTTTACCCTCTGGTAAACATACAAAAAAAACTATGGAAAATCACAATTTTTAATGGGTAAATCATCTATTAATGACAATGTTCCATTCACTTGGGAATGTCATCATCCCAACTGACGAAGTCATATTTTTCAGAGGGGTAGGGCTCAACCACCAACCAGCTGGTGCTTGTGGAGTCAGTTGATGTTTGTTTTCCCACAGAACGTGAAACTTGGGCCCCCATTTGCGAGCGCCAAATTGGTCGGCCGCACTCGAAAGATCATCAAGCAGTCCACGGGGATACACCGTCAATCACCAGGAACGACTAAAAAACTGGGGCAAATAGGCTGAGATGTTATAAGTTATAAAGTTATAAACTATGCGGATCTTAATCAAGGGGCGCATTTTTGTGACTGATTGGCTTTAAGAAACTAATATAATATAATATAAAGTACGTGATTTGAGCCAGAAGAAACCGGACTGAAGACCGCAAGCAACTGGACTGAGAGAAGCAAGAACTGGACCGAATCAACAAAGATGCGGATCGAACCTATCTGCATAGGCATCAGGTCAATCAACATCTAGTGATTAAAAGTGATTAAAAGTGATTAAAACCAAAGAGACCGTGATTCAGCTAAGAACAACGTGGATAGCATTGATATCACCAACAACAGAGATTTTGCCCATTTGAATCCAGTTGGGGAGCGTTTGGACCATTCCTTCACAGATGAGAGACGCGTGAGTATCAAAACTTCATGCCTGTTGGCAACCTCAATCTTTCAGATCAGAATGTCGGACGGTGACCCTCCCAAAGAAATAGATGGTTAAGATTTGCCCGTATGATTTATAAGATAATCCTGACAGTTGGTGGCAAATAAGTGCTTGACAAACACAGTTATCTTATTGGGGTCGTCCGTCCTGATGGTTGGCTGATCCTCATATGTCCAAGGTTTTGAAGTCCCCAGTTTTTCAGTTTGAAGTCGGCTAATCTCTAGGTTTGGTATTTGAATTTTGATTAAATCATATTAAATCCATATAAGACCAATAAAAACCAGTGATTCTTCGATGGGTCATTTGACCCCTAAGGGTCTTAGGTATTCTGGTGTTTTTAAGCCACCAAAATACCTGCCATAATAACCCCTTGCTTCGACTAAATCACCGTCCACAGGGTGGTGCCCCGGTTCAGAATCGCGATTGGTTGATGCAAATGTTGGTCCAATTTCACTATGGTTTATGATACCAAAAAAACGAACTAGTATTCATGGGGTTTATAAACCAACTTATAACTGTGGGGCCCCACATTCCAAGAGGTGTTTGGAAGTATGGGGCTGATCTATCTTCTCCAGCAGGCAGGATGTATGATCGGATCTTATCAGATGCATGGCAGCAACAGGTTCGGTTGTTCCTCAGGTTCATTTAGGATGTGAAACCCAAGGGTTTGATAGCTCAGATTTAGTTTACTGATGATATTCCTGTTGCAACAGGTATAAGTTGGTTATTTTTCGCCACTGACCAAAATGGAGATCCATAATTTGTATACTTGTTTTACGCCATTTACATCCATTTACCAGCTTAATCAATTATAGTATAGGGTAAAGTTGAGCCAACGAAAATGAAGGGATGTTGGACCAAAAACCTTGGGATGTAGCAATTATGTGAAGTTCACCAAGAACATGTCGTGCTTGCCATTTTGTTTTGTTAGACAACCAATCATAGATGATTTGCCCAAAAGATTTGGGGAACTAAAGCACCAATTCATAAGGCTGTAGCCTTATGAAAATGCTAAACCAAGTTATGATGACCTAAATGATGACCAAGTGCCGTTGAGAAGGGAAACCACCTATTTACCAGATGCTGCCAGCCTGTGGGAAATCACCTTTTAATGGGTAAATCAACTATTTCTATGGTAATTTACCAAAGAATACCAGATGTTGCCAGCTTGCCAGGGCTTGATATCCCGATTCTGCAATTTTCATAGAGAAACTGATGATTGCTGCCTGATTGTCTGAGTTATAGCAGCTAATTTTGAGAGAAAACATGATAAAAGCACGTAGTGGGTGGGGTCGTTTCAAAATTTTGAGTGTTGATTTGGGAGTTGTGAAACGCAAGCCGAAAATAGATGTCGAAAAATGGGAAACATGGGAAATATGCATCATCTATAAAATTCCTGGAAACTGTTTCAGCTTTTTTGAGTTACATGAGGTTACTATAGATGCTTTTCTAACAATGAACCATACCGTAGCTGATTTTGCCATTTGAGTTTGTTTCTGTTGAGCAAACCTCAAACACATCACAAGAGCAGGGGCTATGAGTGGGTTTGCCAGCTAGTAGTGGGATATTGTCTTGGAGAAAACCATGTTTGTAATTTGTAAGTTTTTTTTGGTAAGTCGCATAGATATAAGCTACTTCAGTCGCTTGCTCAGGAAGTGCTACTGGAAGTCCTGGGCAGTGTAGGTGATGTTCATAAGGAAATATGATATCTATTGACATGTCATATCTCAAAAAGCTAGCAACTTATGATGCATATTGACCATACATTAAGCATACAAAGCAGAGCCTCCCAGTCTTAAATTGGCTAGCTAGCTCATGTTCACCCATCCAAGTCTGTATATATATATACATTGTATATATTACATACCATATATATATGCATATATATATATACATAGAATTACATATATATATATACACCCACCATCCATTTGTTCGCCTAGTTATAACTTTTGGCAATTGCATCTCGTTTGGGCACTCGGATCCGGACTTGGGGGTGCTAGATAGAACCTTAGTTCTAGCCATATGAATGCCATCCCAAATGCAGCCCCAATAACACTCGCAAAAAAAGTTGGTTAATACATGTCAATACCTATTAATCATTATTAATTATCCCCCACTTAAGGTTGTGAAAATACCAATGTTATTTAACCAAAAACCATATCATAACCATAGTTTCTTGAAACTTCTCTTACCGTCCAACAAAAACATCCATCGCCCCAGTGCCCCACAACTTCCCATCCCTTTGGCCATCTTTGGCCCGTAAGGATCACAGCTACAAGTCCGTGAGCGTGGTGAAAGTCGGTTGGACGGCGCGCCGCAGATATCGGGGCCTGGTGATATCGAGCATGTAGCCAGCTAATCCGAGCTATAGACATTTCTCTCTCTCTCTCTCTCTTTCTATATAATTATATATATATACATATAATATGTGTATTTATATATAATTATATAAACATGTTGATATATATATATATATGTATATATTCACAGGGAGAATTAATTCACTGTGACCTTCAACTTATCCATCAACATGTGCATTTGCCAAACAAGTTTAGCACTTTGGCTGTTTTTTTCTGGCACAACTAAGGTCAGGATTAGCCACACAGGATCTGCGACAAGTCAATCACGTTTGTAGGGAAAAATCATATACCAACTGGATATATTGTAGACATTGTGTTGATTCAGGCCACCTTTGAATGACAGTCAGTGGTGCCCCAGGTTGATTTTGGAGTGAGTTCATGTTCACCCAGGGATCCACCATGTTCACCCAGGGATCCACCATGTTCACCCATCATCCACCAACGCTGGTGATGTTTTCTGGAGTTGAGCCAGTTGAGTATCAACTGTATCCGCCCAGTTGAACAGCCAACAGGGGGGTTACCCTCTGGTAAATTGACATGGACCCTGAAAATAAGCAATTTTTAGTGGAAACTAGTCTTCCAACCCCGACAACTACCAGGGTCTATGTTAATTTACTGGAGGGTATTTGTGATTGACACTAGTTATTGTAGGACCTGTAGGAGGTGAAAGTATGTTGGTTTATCGAGGACTTTTTTCCACTCACCGGCATCAAAAACGCGCTGCCGTCCACAACAAAATTCATCGTAGGATGTAAATCAGTGGGATCAGTGGTGAAAAAACTCAGGCCCTGGTCATCAAACATGGCAATGGAAAATGGAGCTGGTTGGTGGTTTGGAACATGAATTTTATTTTCCATCATAAAAAAGGGATGTCATCCTTCCCGTTGACGAACTCCATCATTTTTCAGAGGGGTAGGGCGAAAAACCACCAAGCAGTGGATGTTTTTGTGGGAAAACCCTGGGAAAACCATCTATTCCATGGAGATTCTCCATTGTCGTCTTTGATGACACCGGAACTGTAGCAATCATCCATTGCATGTATACCTAAATGAATGCCCAGCTACTAAATGGAATGCACATCTAAGCATCAACCATTCTAGATGTCCCAGTTTAATTCATGTCTTTTTGGTAACATGGTTTGCCAGAAAACTATCCACTTAGTTCGATTTTTCGTTCCCTCCTTTCCCATCGTTTTTCTGGGGATTCCCCAGAAAGCTATGTTGGATTACCATTTCGGCCGCAGCATGGCGCGCTTAGCTGTGAATGTGGGGAAACTGTCCCCGTTAGGAAACTGTGGTTATAACCCTCCGCTAATTTAACCGTTTGCGTTCGGAAAGGGCCCGTTTTTTGTTCGATTTTAAATGGCTACCTTTTCAACTGGCGGAGGGAAAGTCATAATCCAAAAGCTTGAGTTGGGGTTGACATGATGGTAACTATAACTGAGATACCACAACTCAAGTATAGTGTGATAAATGGGATACTACAATTTCTCACTGTTGATATGATGACTGTGATGATGGTTATCATCCAGCAGTTGAGATGTTATAGATGATGGTTTCCCTATATGCTTCCAGGCTTTCACAACTTGTTCGGATCTTTTAGTGTTTTTTTGTTGGGGATGCTTTAGTTTATATCCCAAACGTTGAGTTAGTATCATATCCAGGATGTCATAGATGATTTTTTTCTTCTCTGTACTTTCCAGGTAGTTGCACGATGTTGCACGCTGTAGGCTATCTGGTTGGTGGTTTGGAACATGTTTTATTTTCCATAATATATGAGATAATCCTTCCCATTGACGAACTCATATTTTTCAAGATTGTTTTTCAACCACTAACCAGCTATAAGCCAGTTCTGAAACCTCAATACTCAATAGACCCATGACTTTCTTTTTCGATGCTAGGCCTGCGATGGTTTCATCAGAGGTCTTGGCCACCTGCCTGCAGTGACTAGTGACGACATGTGACGACGTGCTTCGGTGGTGACAACGTGCAGGGTTCGTCCAATTGGATGCAACTCAAGCATTGCTATGGAATCATGTGTGTTTAACTGTGGAACATGATGATTGAACTGGTGAACAGTGGTGAATTTCACATAAGTTAGCCATTGTTTATATACGTTATACGCTCTAGTAATTTAACAGTATGCCATGGAGCATCAGCGTGTTTTTCCTAGGTAAATTCATACTAAACAAGCTAATGTCCATCCAATATTGATACATCGTACTAAAACTTCAGGAAATACGAGTGTTCATCAAGGTATATCTGTGTTATTTGTGGTAGCTTCATTTGATATGTTTGGTTTAGAACTAGGCTACGGGTGCAATGTGGGCTCTCTAATTGTCTTTGGTTGTTTATGAACTTCACCTAGAATTACTGTTGTATCTACCATAGAACTACTCGTAGAACTCATAGAACTCAGTGAACTCTTCACCAACAGGATGGCACCCCGGGCAGTGAAGAGGAAACATTGGACACGGATCAGTCGGAGCTGTTTCTGATCAACAGCGTAATGAGTATCGGGTTGACATTCTATCATTATTTGGTTGGTGGTTTAGAACATTGTTTATTTGTCCATAATATATAGGATAATCCTTCCCATTGACTAATACTTTGCAGAGGGGTAGGTATACCACCAACCAGATTATGTTTATTTGTAAAATTAATTTATCTTTAAACTGTATTCTCCATCGCTAAAAGAAATGAAACAATAGAACTTCCCAACATGACTGAACCTCTGCAGGCAGTGGCCCTCTTCCTATTCCAAGCCGTCATTTGAATTTAACTGCTATATCACCCTAGTTCTTGCCATCACTGTATCTGTATTGTTTTTGAAGAAAATGGTGATTTTACGTAAAATGGGGGAAATAGTGCGGACGTAATTGGCATATCACCAACATTATATAACCATTAATATCCATGTGGGCATGTATCAAAACGCGGTATTCATCCAACTATAATCATCTTAATGGGAACATGATGGTAAAGCTCTGGACTTGGGGGTGCTTTACTTTAAGACAAACCCAGATATCCGCATTAATTATGGTTGGTGTGATACCCCCATGTGATTTTCAGTGCTAAAATCCCTCGTTTACAGGCAAAAGAATGAACGTTCGCGTCCACGCGAGTTCCTCGGTCCAGTTAGTGTGTTTGCTGAACAGATGCACAAGGATCTGGAGGTATGGCAGGAGAAATACAAGGTGGTTTATAAGCAGGTCAACTAGGGTTGTAGAAAAATCATTGGAACTTAATCAGCCATTGAATATGGGATTTAGCAATGATTAATCAGCGAATGGGATGGGAGATATTTTTTGGTTTCGGCGCCAAACTAAGAAAAGTCGATGGCCATCGAGAAAGGAGAGAGTAAACTAACATAGCAATGGAAAATCACCATCTTAATTAATAGTTAAATTAACTTTAAAAATTATGAACATGTGCCATGTTCAATAGCTATGTTAAATTACCAGAGGCTGTTTTTGAAGAAGCTTTACATTCTGATTGGTGCTGTCATCTGTCCAGTATGGTTTTCTTTCATGATTTTCCCAATGTTTAAACAACCTGAAAGACTTTCTGAGCAAAGTGTGGGAAATTTACGCTGCGACGCACGGATATAATGCGTATAGACGCTAGTGGTTGCAGAGAGATATGCAGATAGATAGACAGAAAAGAAAAGAAATATACACGGAAATATATACAATATCGCACAATATATCACCATTAATATCACCATATTAATATTTTATATAAACTGACAACCCCATGATTTTTTGATGCCAGGAATCATTTTTTCAATCCGGACATCCCATGGCTTTTATGAACTGTACCTGGCAAGGCAAGGCAAACGCGACCAGGAACTGTACCCGGAACGGTGCCCGAAATCATGCGCCTATATGATGTCTATCCGAAATGGTAAACATACAAAAAACAATGGAAAGATCCACCATTTTTAATGGGAAAACTCACTATAAATCACCATTTTCAATAGATATTTTGACATAACCAGAGGGTAGATGTTTAGAACTTTACCATACATGGATGGTTTTTGGGTAGCGAGAGGGCTCCCCCCCACAATGATGGCGTTTAGTTTGTGTAAATAATCGTGTGCGTGTGTGTTTTCTGTTCAATCATGTATATATATATATATATGTTCATATTCATCTGGTTGGTGGTTTGGAATATGAATTTTATGACTTTCCATATGTTTGGAATAATCATCCCAACTGACGAACTCATATTTTTCAGAGGGGTAGGTATACCACCAACCAGTCATGCCCGGGGCCTCATGATGCCAATGAACTGCGCACCTGTCGTGTCCTGAGCAGATCAGGCCACAAACGTTCCCCAACAGGCCCAACAGGTGGTCAAGTGGTCAGCATATAAGCTGTCAGCGCAACCACGCAACCGAGTCGTTGGCGACGTTCTCCAAGAGGGTTGTGAAGTCCACTCCGGACACACAAATCATGGTTTATATAATGTCAAGCCTGGATTAATCAACCCTTAGGCCTAGGCTGTTTAATTCATTTAAGTATCAGATGAAATTACTATTGGAGGAGTACCCCCCTAATTAATAAACCATGGTTTAGTCTCATCCGGGGTTGACATTATGGATAAACATCCCCTAAATGACCCTAGATCTGCTTGGGATCCATCATGCATTTTTGTGTTTCCAGGTCCTTGAAGTACTGGCCCAATGATTTCCAAAATGCGTCGCCCCTGTTCAAAGATCACGCTTTTGTTTTTACTTTATGCTGAACATATATATAAAAAAACGGATACGGATTCATAGGGGTTTTGCATGGTGTAAAAGTCAGTGAAAACCAAGTGTTCATTCATTTTTTCGGAAACTTCAGGAATTTCTGCCAGTCCGGACCATGTTGGACCACCAGCCCAGCTCGATTCGTAAGGTTCTATTGTGGAAGACTTTGCCATGTTGATGCGTGCCAGGCATGGCGCCGCGCCAACGGTCAAGTGTCCATCCTGGTCCATCCATATTTGCGATGGGGCACTGAAAGGATAGCTAAGACTAACTAATAGAAGTAACTTATAGACTAACTTATGGTAGTTGTAGACTAACTTATAGTACTCTAACTTATAATAGTTGTAGACTAACTTATGGTAGTTATACCTATAGTTGGACGGGTGCAACTAAACCAACAAACATAACTTGGGGGACACCATGGTGTATGGGCGTGTGGGAATATAATGGAATATAGGGTATAATTCCATATCATATCTATTTACAGAGGGAAAAGGCAGGAATGATGATTGACCAGTAGATTTAGGACCAATGTCAAACAAGGGACCTTGAGTTAAGTTGAACCTAGTATTATGGAGGATGTCAAAACAGAGGCATCAAAGACCAGCAAGCAGCAGCCTCCAATGAAGCTTGGGTGGAATCCATCAAAGACTTGCCGCGCAAGGAGAAATGGCTCAGGCATGCTTGGACACGCGCACTCCCATTGTGATCATTGTGGCAGCACCCTTTTCGCGCGCTGGAGGAAGCGCTGGAAAGATTGACATCATGCTGGAGAAGGATTTGCATCGTGCTGATGGTGCCCCATTTTCCGGACAAACTCAGTTGTTTGGCCAGGGTGAAACTGGATACACCCTTGGCAGGGTAGCTCAAAATTTGATCGGCTTGCCAGTTTAGCATAAGTATCGGTATACAGTGCAGACATCTGCTGACCTCAAAAAACAAACGTGTTTTGCTGGGCCGTATATGTATTGATTTAGTATAGAAAAAAGGGATCGATACCAAGCATTTTGTGGAACATATTCTTGCTTTAAAACAAATCCACAAAGCATAGTCGTAATTCAGTCGACAGGAAGAAAAACTGGCAGATTACTAGTCCGGAAAAGCGCTTTTTTCTGGTAGGGAAGATAGAACCTGGATTTTCTGGATCTTGCAGTGTTTCTTGAAACTGGGTTCTTTACACTCTGCATGAAGAATGGGTGTTGTACAGATCGTCAGCTTTCCTGGTGAACAGCACTTACACAATGTTACACATAGTCATGCCGGGTCAAGCCATGGTGCAACTGGAGTCTATCAGGGAGGTTTTTTCGGCTTTCATCGACGGGAAAAAGGGTGGCTATGTTGTATTGATCATTTTGGGTTTGAACTAAGGTTTGGGAAATCCCATACTGGAAAAAACCATCTTCTGAGAAGATATTGGAACCCTCCTGCTGCTTCCCCCCAAGGCCAACCTTCAAGAGGTCTGTTTCATCGTGTAACTCTTCCAGCCCTCCCCGAGACGGTGTCCCTTTGAGGAATTAGCCATCATCAAGCCGTAATTCCCTGGGTAATCCCTATTTTTAGTTGGTTAAACCATGTTGAACCTATATCTGGTTGGTGGTTTGGAACATTTTTTTAATTTTTCCAAATATTGGGCAGAATCATCCCAACTGACAAACTCATATTTCTCAGAGGGGTAGGTTGAAACCACCAACCAGATATGTATATATATATATATTTAAACCCATTAAACCTCATAAAACCCCATCATTTCACCCCATCAAACCCATTATACCCATAGGATCCATGTATGCTGTATATGGTCACATTTAAATTTACCATCAATATACCCCCAATGTTAGCATATATACCAGCACCATGGATCCTATGGGATATAATCCTCCTATGGTTGGAGGGAACCGGACATGGACACGGCCAGGAATTTGGCTGTGTCCTTCTCCAGTTTCGCCATGAGTGCGGCTATCCTCAGCAAAGAAATCCAGGCGCTGATAGCACCGTTGGGAAAATGGGAAGCCGAAGAAATCTTGGATGGTTCAAAAAAAGTTAACATGTTACAAGGTCCCCATAGCTCAGTTGGTTCATAACTAGCTTGATTAGGGTTTATATGGCTTTATACTTATAGTATCTTATAGTTATAGGGGGTTGAAAAAAACAGCTTCTGGTACAAAACTAAGACAAAAAACGGATTTTGTGGTCCTTTTGGGGTGCAAACATTGACCCATACGCCACCATTCACCACTCTGGCTGGTGGTTCCACCTTTGGTTTCCATTCCTCTGCTTGGAATGATCCCCCAATTGATTAATACTTTTTCCACGGTGACTGGAAGCACCAACCAGATTACGATATGGGGTTGTAAGATGTTATACACATTGTGGGGACACTCACCAGCCCCAAATAGGCACATGAAGTGGGTATGATGGTGGTTTGGAGGTTTGTTGCCAAGGGCCAAGGGCTATAGAAATCTGGCTGATATTTTCCAAGGTCCAGACGTTATGTTCTATCTCTACCTAGGCCGCCTATCCTAGAATTGAATGAAGGGAACTACTAAAGGACCCCCTTACATTCATTGGTACAAACTATATGGTTACCTGGTTTCCTATCCAACTTGTCCTTGAAACCAAGCTGATGAAAGCGACCCATAGTGAAAATCATTGGATCAGGTCAAAAAAAAACAATAGCCTCCAGGTTCATCAAGCATGGCGGGCCACTGGGAAATCCCAATGAAAATTAGGCATCTATGCTGCCTATGCTAAAACCATCGAAGTAAATAAAAAGAGAATTTTCCAGCCGTGTTTGACAGCGTTTGATGAGACCCTTGGGTATATCCAGTGACTCAGTGCACCGAAGGCTGTTATGTTGATGTAGCCATATCATAATCCGTAGAAACCACATGTAGTCAACTAAAATCTAATATACTAACATGAATCAACTATAAAATCAACATGTTGGCTAGTTACTCCCTTCATCTTTCAAGGCCAAATAGCCATTGAACTGTGGCCCCACCTACCTGTAGTTCAACTGCAAGCTCAGTTCTGAGATCGGTTCCATCCCCATATATATATAAATATTAACATAGTTATTTTTCTCAATACATATAATTATAGTATGTACTTGGTGGCTCATCCCACTTAGTAAGTGGGTTAGTTCACCCCAGTTTTTTGAGTGGATTAACTCTACTTATCCCATTTATAACATATCTTTTGTTGTATCCGCATCATGTCCCCATGTTCGTTGTGGGGAAAACGAGGCCCCCACCGTGGGGCCCGTGGGGCCTGTGGGGCCCGTGGGGCCCGTTACGGCAGGTCATGTACCGTCGTCGCGATGCGGAATGGGACTCAGCGCCTCGTTGTGACCGTGGGGACCGTGGGGGACCGTGGGGGACCGTGGAGGACCGGGGGAAGGCGGGGACCGTGGGAATTCAGTGATTTTTAATGGTGATTTAATGGTGATTTTTAATGGTGATTTTTAATGGTGATTTAATGGGATCTAGTGGAATTTAAGAATCAAGAATGGGGATAATGGGGATGTATCTAGCCCCCATAGTTATGTTGTTGGTTTTTAAAGCCCATGAATACTATAGTTAATACTGTATGTATTTATATCCACCATAGATCCATAGATCCATAGACTGGTTATAATATTACAGTTATGGCCATTTATTAGTCTGGGAAAATTACAACGAACTCACTGTGACCGAAGCCTGGAATCATGGTTAGGATTTGGGAAATCATCCCCAAATGGCCCAACAACTCAGGTTAGTGAATTATTATACATTACCCAGATGTATGATGGGTCAGTTGGCTTTTAATAGCATTTTAGCTAGTTTAACTTGGATGATGAGGTCCTACTTCAATGTGCTGAGAGCACCAGGCTATACTTAGCACATGATCATACGAGGTGGGACCCCTGGTTGCGATAGCTAAGTTGGTGTATCACTAGGTTAACGCTGGTTTAGCGTAGATATAAGTAACTATAGTTAATGGATTCAATGGATTGTAAACCAGCTTATAAGGACCTGGATTGAAGAGCCTATCTTCGAACCATTCAGAAGGGTCTACATTCAGCCACGGCTTCAAGGACAGCAGCAATTCTTGAATCAGTACCCTGCTGATGAGGGATTGGACAGATATCGGCAGGCCTACGACACCATTCAGGGCAAAAAATCAGGTTTGATTGGTTTGACGGTGGTGCTCAATTTTCAAACGGAAGCTATGGCGCATGAGCCAAAGTCACACGGCCTTCGGCCAGTGAGGTACGCTCCAATCCCACCTTTTCTCTTGACACGTGCAGCTGTTCCTGGATTGAGAAATCTCCAGAAAACGGCGCAATGGGCCTGTTTTCTGGCCGCAGCCAGGCTACGCTTGAGCACGAGGCTCGACTCTTTGTGAAACAGATCATCCGAGCTATTGTTAGGTGGGAAAAATCGAGCTTACTGATTTTTCCGACAAGTCAGGTGGAAAGGGCTGAGCGTCGAGCTACATGGCATATCGCATGAGATGTGTTTCATGTATCTTACACCTGACAACCCCGTTTTCTTTTTGGGTTCTGTTTGTTGATTTTCAGGAGCCATTTCACCCTTTTAGCCAATTGTGCCAAGAGTCTGACTTCAACGGATAGCTCAATCGGCAGCGCCCGTGCAAAAAACAAAAGGTCCAAATACAACAGAGATATTGGTGGTTTCATTTTTTTTTATTTTCAAAAATATATGAGATGTCATCCTTCCCATTGACGAACTCATATTTTTCAGAGGGGTAGGTATACCACCAAGCAGAAGAGATATTGTAATGGGCTTGGAGATGTCATCCCCAGTAGCAATGTCAATCCGTATCCTCCGATCAATTGTTAAAAAAAATTGCGAAGCCATGGTGCATTTCGTTCGGTGATTTACCCAGTTAACATTGTGATTTTCCAGAGCAAACTGTTCAATTCCCAACGGATATGAATCATAGTAGATAATCATACTACTATCCATATCAAAAAGCCATATCATAGCCATATTTCCCATTTTGTAGATAATTGTACTTACGGCTACAGAATGATATTCGCAGCTTTCGAAAAGCGGACGATTTTTCAACTGCAGCGAAGAGTAATGTCTGGATGCAGTACTCAGGTCAAAGTTTAAGAACATAGAGATAGCAAACACAGTTCGCACCCAAATGTTCAAAATGCTCTATGATGCTGGAATATTTACCTACATGACTGTGTCATTTTGGGGTAAATGTAGGTAAATATTCCATACATGGAGCATCTGGGAAATGTTCAAAATGTTCATTTTTTTTGAGTTGAAAAAATAATCGCTAACCAATACTGCTGTGTCTTCTCTCAAAAATGGGCCTGAGGCAAACCCCCAAATCAACGATGTCTGGATTTCTGTATGCTCAATGAGGTAAATCCTAGAAGAAACCATACAGCATGTATCCATATGTATCCCATTCTACCATGTGAATTTATATGTTAACCATAGATTAGCCATGGATTTATATGGCATGGGACATGGGCCGGTCATCCTCTCATTCCCGGAGAGCTGATTTGAAAGATCCATTCGATTTTTTGGATGTCGAAACTCAAATTGTTTCAAACATAAAATGTTTCACATCGACTTCCATCCTCTTCTTTACCCGGCCTGGTAAACTACCAGTTTGCTACGGAAAAATAAAAACCATCTTCAATAGGTAAATCAACTTTAAATACTGATATAAATGGGCCACTTTCAATAGCTATGTATACTTCCATTACCAACGTGGGAACCCTCTTAGCTATATAAATCCACGAAATAAATTACCAGAGTCCAAAATCAAAATGAATAGCTGTTTAAGAAATTACCAGAGGGTAGCTATTAATCATTAAACCATAGATTTTCCATATGTGGTTGGTGGTTTGGAACATTTTTTATGTTTCCATATATTGGGAATTTCATCATCCCAACTGACGAACTCATATTTTTCAGGGCGGTAGGTATACCACCAACCATATATATATATAATAATATGGGGTTTCTGCACTCATTTACCAGCTATTTTATGGTCTTCACCATTATTAACCATTATTAACCATAGACTATCCATAGAAAAAACGTTAACCATAGATTATCCATAGATTAACCATAGACTAACCATGGATTATTGATAGATTATCCATATATTGACTATTCATAGATTCACGGATAGCTCCGAGCTGATGTCTCGAGGTGATGCATTCCATCCTCAACTGCGCCTTGTGGCCTGGAGTGGTGTTGCTTGGAAATTCATCGGCCTGGAGGGGTAGATTCGCGCTGATAGGAGATCATCTACAATGTGATTTAAGAGGGATTTAATAGGGATTTAATGGGATTTAATAGGGCTTTAATGGGATTTGATGTGATTTAATGGTGATTTTTAATGGTGATTTTTAATGGTGATTTAATGGGATCTAGTGGAATTTAAGAATCAAGAATGGGGATAATGGGGATGTATCTAGCCCCCATAGTTATGTTTTTTGGTTTATAAAGCCCATGAATACTATAGTTATATCATGTTATATCCACCATAAACCATAGACTGGTGATCATATTACAGTTATGGCCATTTATTAGTCTGGGCGAATTAAAACGACCTCACGTCGCGACCTCACTGGAATCATGGCTAATAAGGGGAATCATTCCAAAATAACCGCAAGTTTCAGGTCAGTGCATTTCTATAATTTGCCCAGATTAGTTATGACTGGTTATTTCTATGCGATTATACATTCTATAAACGGGCTTTTGTTAGTACTTATAACTGATAAAGGGCCAAACTGTAGATTGCCAATCTTCGAGTCTTCGATCGAAATCACGATTCTTGTGAAGAAATGGTTCTGAATAAACATGTTGCTATAAGTAAAGAACCAAGGATTCATGAAATTGAGTGAAATTCGTAAAATTGTTCACCTGAAACTCGGGCAGATGGAAAGTGGGAAAATCGAACATGGATGGACAATCATCTACATGTACTGTAAATAAACGGTGGATTGGTGATTTATCTGGCTGAGATTGTGTCTCATGATTTTGGAGATATGGATGTTGTTGGTAAATTGAACTAATTAACTGTTGTGTTTTTTTTCCAGATCAATCCCCGACTTTGGGTTTACCACACATTGCATTGATTTCAAATTGTAATTTGGCAAAACCAACAAGTGGGGAAGGAGTGGGTGACAGTGAACTATTGGGATATCAATTGGTAGAAGTCTGTGTAAGTGGTAGAACGTGATTCCCCGCAGTTGTAAGTTGGGTTATGAATCCATCAAACTAGTTCAATATATATATATATATTCACAAACTTAAGAATGCATCCCAGATCGTAAGGTATTAGTTTGTAGGGGTTTGCCCTTCATGACTTTCAGAAATGCCTACCTGATCTCAGAAATGCCTACGTGATTTGAAAATGACATAGGCATTTCTGGAATTTAGGTAGGCTAATCTGAAATTTGGTAGACTAATTTGTTGTCCAGAACGTTGTGCAAACAAATGTGGTTTCATATTTTTTTACAAAATATTTAAAAAAAAGACAAAATATGTTCAAAAAGATAAAATCTAAAATATGGTAAAACGTTGATTGAACGTTTACCTGCTCACGATGCTAACACGTTGTGATTACGTTGGCCAGCT
>Ga0126342_10010603_pt1 | contig 16492 bp, 12 predicted proteins | sample Cyp1metagenome_FD_92528 | JGI IMG/M metagenome (GOLD analysis project Ga0126342, IMG submission 92528) | Coral microbial communities from Lord Howe Island, Old Settlement Bay, Australia - Cyphastrea 1 metagenome | ecosystem: Host-associated > Invertebrates > Cnidaria > Coral ... | reverse complement strand
AGAACGTTATTCCCCCCCCCCCGACCCCCCCCCCACCCCCCCAAAACAACCCATTATTCCCGAGGTGGGCTTGTTGTGGGCGCAGGTTTTTTGAGATTTCAGATATTTCACAGTTTCTTTTCTTGTCTGCACTTAATACACTTCATAGTAAAATAGTATCAGAAAAAGCGGGTCATGATCATCATGAAGCTCTCATGAACATCATTATATGATATTTCTGATATGATAGGAGGATCATCATGATCATGTATGTTCCCATATATAATATCATTATCCTACATATATAGGATGTTACATATGTATGTATATATATATATATGATCATTATTTATGATCTTCATCCCTCAATGGAACATGTATGATCATTTATATATATAGAATACCCCCAAATCATCCATTTTAATAGGAATTTCCCTCACAAACCATTCATTTTTGGGTAGCCCCATTTTTGGAAACCCCCATATGATCATTTAAACATCATGATCATCCCTTCATACCATAATCTTCCCCAGATATCCCCAACGCCTTGAAGCCATTGACGCGATCCTCAAAGCGCCCAGTGCACGCCAGCGCCTCTAAGGGCGAGCGTTCCACCAGGCAAGGCATGACCTGGCCGGGTGACACCCGAAGATTGGGATGACATCTATGGGATTTAAGCCATGAAAATAGGATCACACATGGAAATCTGGAGATTTTAAGCCTCTGGTTTTTTTTCACGTAGCTATGGAAAAATCGCCATGGTGAACCGAAAATCATCATAAATCGCCTGTGCATAAATTGACCATGTTCCATGACTATGTAAAATAATCAGAGTAACGTCACCGATAAAGTTATGGAAAGTTCACAGGGATTCAATGGCGATATTTTGGGGCTACGTGTCTGATGATTTGGGTGTGGGGACCACGATGATTAACGAGTGCATGGAATGGGGTATGCAAGATGATGTGAAGTGTGTAGGTGTAAGATGTGTGAATCTAAGATGAGTAGATGCAAGACGGGTAGACGTGAAGTGTGTTTTTTATGTGATGTGTGAGGTGTAATATGTCTTATTGTATTAGATCTGGGTAGACGTCTGAAATCATACTCAGTTTCTCTATTTTTTGGTAGAGGTATACTCCATTTTCAGACACGCAAAAATATGTTTCAACTCAATGTATCTGCACCTGCTTCTGAATTGCAAGAACCCGAACAGCGCCCTCGCGCCCTCGGGAAAATAATCAACAGTTGTGGCGTTGCTCGACGCGAAAAAAACGTCTGACTTAATGCTGAACAAATCGGGAAATTAGACCCGCAAAAACGGCTAGGCAGGTTGTAAACAAATATGTCAGCCAGGGCCATAGTCAGTTGACAAACTGAACATTTAAACCCTGAGGTGCCAAGAAAAAACCTATGCTCTGTCATGGTATTGTGCACAGAAAGGAAGCCCACCCCACCAGCCTCGACTCTCGGAACCTGTGCGGCAAAAGTCTTGAGATATCTTGAGATCATATGGGGATAAGAACTTAAACTACAAGATGTGTGTGGGTATATTATGGTATTTGTTGGGTATATTGGGTATGGGAAAGATCTTGGGAAGGATCATCAACCACCCTTAAAACACCTATGATTTGATATGTGGATATACAATGATATATGAACAATGGATATCAATATTAATATATGACCATTGTGGATCCACCCGGGTGCCTGTGCTCGCCAATTCTCATTCCAAAGATGTGGAGCCATGATCCATCCCCATGATAATCCCATCTCAGACCCAGAAATCGGATAAATTTTACCCATAATTTTACCATTTCAAACACTATCTATATTAAACCATTGTTATAAACCATATGGATACTCATTATATATAATTTTTAACATTTTACCCTAATATATTTTTAGTGTTCCTATATGTTCCTATCACCAGCTTCCCAAGATTTTCCTCAGATTTTCCCATCAGGTTTCCCATGAGTTTCCCCAAGGATTTTCCGAAAGCATCCATCCCCAGCTCCCCAGCTCCTCGTTGTCGAAAAGCATCTCGGCCGTGCGCTTGGCACGTTGCAGCGGGCTCACAGCCAGCAGCTCTAGGGAGGCCTTGGGCAGTTCTTGGCGCCATATTTTTTGGGTGTTTTCGTGGTGATTTTACCCAGAAATCCTAAGGGATTTCATGGGATTTATAGCTGATTTATGCTAGTTAAGTTGGTTGATAACTAGTATAACTAGGGTTTATGTTGTATGATGATTTATGGGAGATATAACTATAGTTTATGAGGTTTATAAACCAACTTATAAATGGTACTATTATATATATATATATACACATACATTGTATAAGTGACATGGACAGCCAATACAAGCAGTATACATATCTATACAATATGTGTATATATATACTGCAGTATAGAGCTCCTAAAGAGGGTACCCCAATGACTGTTAGGAAATCCCAAAGATTTTTGTGGGTTATCATGTTTCCGAACAGGTATAAGCCAGGTTAGACTAATTCAAATGAACAATAGGGCTATAACTGGCTGTGTCAGCTGATGCTGGAGATCGACCCACACTGGAGCTAAGGAACCTGGACACCAGCCAGGCTCTAGTGATGTAGTGGTCTTTTTACTCATGTTTGGTGCTTGAAACCTCTTGAAACCTCTGAAGTTTCAAGATGTTTTAGGCAACACACATATACACATCATCAAAAATAAAAGCTGAAACTCACCCGATTCTCCGTTCACTCTGACTGATTTCAGTGTTGGAAAGTCGAACTCGGACTCTTTGCTCCGCGCGCCTGCTGAATGAAGGAGGCAGCCTCAATCTGCGCCTGGCTGCGGATCCAGGAAAACTGCTTGGTGGTTTTAAGCCAAAACATGTAGTTTTTGCCCGGCATTCTACACATCATCACTCCAAGTACTACGAAATGAAAAATAAGCTGTCCTCGGAATTCGAAATATGTTTCGAAATCACCAGTATAGACAGTTGTAGATGCTGCTTGCCCACGGGCGAAGGTTCAATGAGTTTGATCCAAAGATCCTGAAAATCGTTGGATATTCCACCAGCTATGCATGCCATGGCGATGAAGGATCCTGAATTTACATGAATTTACGACGTACATCCATTGTTTTGGATGATTTTCCAGGAAATTTTCCTCTGCAAGATGGTCAAGATGGAGTTTCCAGCCATGTTTGTTTGCCAGAAACTGTTCGATTTGAAACTATCGGATAGCCGATTGCCAGTCATGTTTGGAAACTCAGCGCCGCACCCTGACGTCTTTCAGTTGCCTGAGGCATGGGGCGAGGCATGGGGCTCTGACTGGTCCTGTCCGACAGTGTCATTTACAAGTAAAGAAAGCTCGCAAAAGTATATACTTCATTACTGTATACTAGTCTCCACTGCCTCGTTTGTCTTGTTTTTTGGAACCACAATTTAAAAATAGTTTAAATACATTCAAGTAGATGAAGTAAATGCCATGCTAAACTCCTCCGGTGCAGATATCAACTGTGGAGTTTTTATGTTTTTTCTCTGAGAACATCCAGAGACGTCAAATTCTTCACAGGCTTCGTTTCTGTTCTGCGTCCAATCACTCACCCATGACCCACCAAAATTTTCTGCAGGTCTTACGGTGAAATTCTGCTGTTCAAATCTTCCTTTTTGGTTGCAAACCACTCCCTGTTTGAAAAGTGTTTGCTGCTCAAATCACATATGTGGTTTAAACCACATCAAATCACCATACCCTCCGGTAATCAAACAGGGCAACGGAAAATACACCATGTACTTCGACATTTTTTTTAACACCTCCGTTTTTGGGGGACACAGCCAAACATGTTTAACTAACGGATGCGCCTTTCTCCACGTCGAGAGAGTGGCCTAAACAGCAAGGCCATGGCGGCGTCAGCAAGGCAAAAAATGGATACCATCCTTTGGTTTTTACAAGGGATATTCATGGGTTTGTTTTTAATGTTTCTTTCCATGGAATCACCAACATAAAATATATTAATGGTTGTAGCTCTGATTTTTCATAGTTAAAACTCCCTGAACAACTCCAAACAAACATCATGATAGGTTATATAAATCCCCTAAAAAAATCCCTGTAATAACCACCCTAGAAATAGTTGATGGATTGATATCTAATGTGGTAAACCCTTTATACCATAAACCATCCCCAAGTTATCACATTGAAATCACCATGTTTATGGTGGGTGTAACATCCCACATGGCGGTTGTTTATTATCGGGTTTCCCAGATTATACCTATAGACCTATGATTGATTGTATATGGTTGATGTTATAGTATATAAACCACCTCCAAACTCCTGTAGTTGATGGGTTGGTTATTATTTAGAAAAAAACATGATTAAAAATATTTGATAGCTAAAAAGAAAACACATTAGTTATAGTTATAGTTGATGGTCCCTGTAGCTAGTTGATTGTGTAATTATATATAGTCTATTTATAGTTGATTATAGTTTATAATTGAAACATATTCAAACCACTATTAACTGTAGTTGATGGCTTGATATTTCATCACTCCTCAATATGACTGGGTTGGTTACTAAAGAAACAAAAACTAGAAATATTTGAGAGTATCAGTATAAAAACCGTTGATTAAAGTTGATGGCTGAACAAAAAAAACAGTCATTTTATAGTTGTTTTTTTAAAGAAAGAACTGGTGAATCCATGTTTACCATCTGGTTATTTAACATAGCCATGGAAAACCACCATTTATAATAGGTAAATCCACTATAAACGGGCCATCTTCCATGGCTATGTTAGTCATAACCAGAGGTTATATCCCATTACTATGTCCCATTCCATTATCACAGATCTATTAATCATCAACATTACTATCCCATTGATCCCATCAAGATAGACATAATGTTGATGATTAATAATTAGATATGGTAAATCTTAATCCGGGCTTGACATTACCCTCTGGTAAACTAACATAACTATGGAAAATCAATGAAAATCATCATTTTTAATAGGTAAATCCACTATAAATGGGCCATCTATACCATGGCTATGTAAACGTCATAACCAGGTTGGGTAATCCTTCGCCGCGCCACGTGTCCAGATCGAAGTTCAGCAGCTGCAACGAGGCCACGACGTCGCCACTCTTGGGCCACGCGCCGCGGCGCAGCGCGCCTGTTTGGAGCGCAAAGAGATGGACAAAATGTGGCAAAAATCCGCCAGAAATCTGGAAAAATCCTGGAAAATCCTGGAAAAATCCTGGAAAATCCATATGAAAATCCTCAAGATTTATTTTTTAAAGTGGATTTTCCAGGATTTTTCCAGATTTGTGAGATTTTGAAAAGGATGGTTTTTTTCGTGGATGACTGCAGATTTTGAAAGAAAAATAGGATGGAACATGGCTTTGAAATATGGATTGAAGATGAATGAAATAGGGTGAAGAGCACTCTAGGGCCTACTAGGGATGCCAATGGTATACCAATGGTGTTGTTCAGAGAGCTTAAATTGCTGCAAAAATATCATGTTCGCTTGATTGATACCTATAGTTTTCCCAATGATTTAATATGGGACTTCATGGATTTCATATGATTTCATGGTGATATATATATATATTAATTATATTATATTATATTATATTATATCATATTATATTATATTACATTATATTATACTATTTATATTATATTATATTATATATTATATGTGAATAATATATATATATGAATGTGTATATATATATATATATATATTTATATGGATTTCACCAAGAAGAATGGGGATGTTAATGGGAATACACTCTGGTAATCAAACGTGGCAATGAAAAATCCTATATGATATTAATTTATATTATATACAGTATATATATTATGTATATATAGACTAGATGATTTTCCCCTTAGAACTTAGAACCTCCATTGGTGGATTTCCCAGCCATCTTTGATGACCGGAGTGTATGAATCTCACCCCCCCCCCTGACACTACATAAATCCAAAAATTGTAAGCATAGAAGTGACCCAAAATAGTTTGAGTCTAATACTACACCTGGATTTCTCTCAGATGAGTCAAAAAAACAGTGAGTTCAGCGATTCGAGATCTACATCCTGTATGATAGTTTACAGATGTTTACAGATAGTTTACAGTAATCTTCAACTTATCCAAGTGGACAGTACCAGCCAGTTGCCACACAAAAAAACACGAATGGATTGGATACGGATTCACTGTCCTATCTGAACCCCTTGGATCATGGGAATCATCTCTGTGGCGAGGTCGAAAAATCCCCAGGTGAACTGCCCATGAAAATCCCACGAAAATCCCACCCTGCAGCCGAACATACGCTTGGACGCGTTCCTAAGTTCACCGTGAGTGGCAGTCCGGCAGAACTGCCGTTAGAAAACTCAGGGCGTTTTTTTCGGCCATGACATCCGAATGTGATCACTTCAAGATGTTAAAGACTGGAAACCCCAAATTGAGTTCTATTCAACTTATTTCAACTTATTTCAACTTATTTCAACTTATTTCAACTTATTTCAACTTATTTCAACTTATTTCGACTTATTTCAACTTATTTCAACTTATTTCGACTTATTTCAACTTCCTTAAATAGCTCCAACGCTGTTCATAGTGCTCAAACTGCGAAAGTTCGAGCAGGCGAGAAGCGGGGATCCTTTCACCCTTTCATCGTGGTGAAGAGCCTCAGAAATGAGAAAATACTGTAACATTGTGTAATTTGATGGGATGTGTATCTATCTACCGGTTTGTGGCCCTGGCTTCAATACATCATACATCACCAGCAAAAATGCAACCATTGCAAAGATGATCGAAACATGACTCGTCATTGAATTTATATGGCCTATCATTGGTTTGAGTCGGATGTAAAACACTACTTGTAACTCACCCTGATACAGCCGGAATTCGATTTACGCACAAATCGTGTTTCAGTAACCTGGGATAAATAGCGGATATAGCACGGATGAAGCCTGATTCATTAGTGTGGAGGCACTAATTCTTGAAGTGGCTTCTCACTCATCACTTTTTTTCTATACCTTCCGGTAAGTCCACCATTTATGGTAATTGATAGATGATTTTCCCAATGTATACCCTCCAGCAAATTAACATAGACCCTGGTAGTCATCGGGGTTGGAAGATTAGTTTCCTCTAAAAATTGGTGATTTTCAGGGTCCATTTACTCATTTATAGGGGATGTCCTTTTTTTGGGTTTTGCTCATTGTTACAGTGAGGCTTTATGAATCCACACTGCCAAACGTAACCCAGCCAGTGGAATGTCCAAGCGTCATTTTCCATGGATTCCGCATGCCTGACCTGGTCGATTGCCATGAGTGAAATGTCTTCCACACGGATGGGAACTTCATGTCTGGGATGTCTGGGCAAATTAGAATAAGATATTTCAGAAAATATGCGTACTGTCCAAAAGCACTTCACACTTCGCAATCATATGATGAGATTCGATTCTGGACTTAATAAGATACAAGATATTTTGCGGAATCATCTTATTAAGTATCAAAAATCTGTGGTAACCATCTGATCTTAATAAGATACAGGATGATTCCCACCGTGGTAACCATCAAAAAATCTCAAAGGGCTTGATCAGCCGGGTGTCATCAGCTCCACGGCCGGAAATTCACCCAGAAATGCGTCGATGATTTTCCCATGAGAAAAAAAAAACACATTTATCAATGGATTGTTTATGACTTTCCATAGAACCAATGGATCAATCCATATCATCCATTTATCAATGGAAAATCCACCTTTAAAAAAACATGCCAAAGAGTATTTGTCAGCAACGTGATGCTTGCCGTGTGTTGCTTGCCACAATCAACCTCCGTTTGAGTGGTAATACCCTCAATCTCTATGGCTATACCCATCCTTTGTTCTTCCGGAGATCTCTCGCTGGTTGACACAAGCTGTGTCAACCGGTCAAATCATCATCTTTGTCTCTTTGTCTCCCAACCTCCTGTAGAAAAATAGTTCAAACAGTGCCAACCAAAAAAAAAAATGCTCTGGAGATGTGGTTTTGTCATGTTTTGTCCAGAAATGGTATACGGAACATGACCCGAAACATTCCATGAGAACATGATCAGGGCAGCCAAAAAAAGGAATCCAACGGTTGCGTAGCGAAATCCAACGGTTTAAGAACATCTTCTCGATATCTTCAAAATCACCACATGGGCCACGGTCAATATTTACAGTATATAGCTCCAAGTCATCAATTCTTGAAGAGTGTATATGATCGTTTTTCAGGTTTTGGGAATATCGTTTTTTTGAAGAGTGTATTATCGTTTTCCAAGCCCCAGCTCAATTTCCAAAAAATAAAGATGTCTCGAATACTACTTCCATTACGCTTAAATTTTGGCTGTAGCTCACATATGTGCACCCAGGTCTTGGAAAAAAACATGGAAAAAAAACATAAAAACCCATGGAAATCCCCAACTTTTCCTTTTCGGCTTCCCGGGCTTCCCGGCCAAGTAGACCGTCTTCTTACTGCGGCTGGCAGTCGTGGAAGTTTGGCTCAAGGGCCTCAGAAATGGAGATTTCCACCCTGACGGTGTTACCAGCAAAAATGGATGGATGACCCCATTTTGGGGCTAGGAAATGGATGGATGAAATTATATGAAATGATAAATTATGTGTTTTTGTTTCTGTCACCCATTCAAAAATTCGATGGGATTATAGACTTTTTAAAAACCACCATGGATCATGGTAATTACCTGGTATATACCCAGGTTGACTAATAGCAATGGGCACATAAAACCATCAACGGGGACCATCTTCATGATTTTGTGCAAGAGCTCGCCACGCCACTGTGGATGATTTATCTGGATGGTCAACAGCTTTGAGCAGACTATTTGATTCATGTTGGAATGTAGGGAGGCGTAGAGTTGAGACCAACATAATAAAATAATATAAAATATGTGAGACTGAATTCATAAATCTATATAAAAATTCATTAGATTTCATTCTTGATGCTTCCCATGACCAATGATCCTAGGTATATATTCTGAAATAAATCAGAACAGAAATGTTGGGTTTCAAAAAATCATCCCAACTGCTGTTTTTTTGGGGGGGATTCCCAGAATGGATGACCTGGATGATCCCCAATGAATATTGGGTAGTACCAACCCTCCTACAACAATCAACCAACAATGAACCAACCAACATTCTAGGAATCATCCATTTCCTAATATTAATTGGATATTAATAACCCAATTAATGAATGAATGAATGATACAACAATCAACCAACAGGGTTGGATCCTCGATTTTCTGGTTGCTTCCAGTGCACGTGCAGCTTTTCGTCGCTGCCGTCAGCAGAGCATCGTCGCTGCCGCTCATTGGAGGAGCAGCGAAGCAAAATGGCAAGCTGATTGGCAATAAAGCAAAACAACGGATGCTTGATCTGTACTTGAAAATGACTGCATGGCAAATGACCAAGCGTCGTTGTTTTGATATGTTTTGATTCATACTGTAGCAGCTACTGTAGCAGTCCAATTCCATTGTGGAGGACATGTTGTCTATGGGCTCTGCAATTTTGCCTTACCAAAGGTCAAAGGATCCTCATTTTCATCCAGGATGGATCATTGTTAAACTTGATGTGACATGCTCAGAATCGCTCAGATCAAGAATCACTTGCCGTTTTTGCCGTGGATTGTTTCAGAGCAACTGGACTGGTACTTTTTTTGAAAATGGAAGGCTCCTTCGAGCCTGCAGGCCATGACGAATGTGGATATCAACCTGGCATTACTTTCAGACAGACTTCCTGTAGAGAGTGTCTCTGAAAATGGGGGATGGAGCCCCAAAACTGTGATTACCCTCTGGTACCCTAGCATAACTATGGATAATCACCATATTTACTAGGTAAATCAACCATAAACGGCAATTTTCGATAGCAAACTGTTACTCATTACCAGAGGGTAATGCTGATGAACCATGATTTAAAAAACAAGTTTTGGGGTACTCTATGTTTAAACAAACTCAGATTGACCCTTGTGTCGTTATTGTGGGATTGCACAGTATACAACAAACATGCTTTGGGCAGCAATGACTAGACCATACCCCACAAGATGAAGAACATCAGGATTTCTGCGGGGGTATCCCAGTGTGCCACGTCTGCCTCGAAGAGCGCATCGATCTTCTCAAACAAATTCTCATCGTCCATGATCTGAGGATGTTCCCATGAAGTTTGACACCACGTTTTGATGAAAATCAAGGGACAATGATCATGAAATCGGACCCAGGAATATCACCAATCATCAAGGGAACATGATCACCATTACCCACCACTTTTCTTTGAAGGGAAATGGATGAAATGGATAAATGGGATCGTCCCATTTCATAGTCCCATCATTTTCGGAGGAAAAAACCCCGAGGCTCCCGAGGCATCGGCTCATGGTGATGAAAAAATTCTCATGGCAACCACGTGGTTCCAGCCTTTCTGCTGGTCAACTCCCTGTGTTTTGCAATGTAAAGCCCTGTTGTTTGATTGTTGCAAAGCCCCAGTTTAGTTGTTAAGCCTTGGTTTAGTTGCATCACATCTGATCTCCATCTTTGAAGGGTACTTGGGGCTGTACTTTATATGTATATATGTCGGTATATATATACATATATATTATTATATATATATAGTCATAAATAAATATGTACTGGTTGGTTTCAAAACCTCTAAAAAATATGAGTTCGTCAGTTGGGAGTATTATTCCCGAGAGATGGGAAAGTCATGAAAAAAATCTTTAAAAAAATCATATTCCAAACCACCAAAATTTGTATATATCATGGTGTGTATCAATCAGTATAAATGGTGGTTAGTTATATCAGGTTACTTATATCTCATGGTGGTTAATTAACTATATATATATGATTATATATGATTATATCTATGGTATCATAAGGTTAAATGCCAACTATATGGTGGTTATATCCCAACTTCTGGGATCCCATGCTCTGCTACTGTCGACGCCAGGCATGAGGAACTCATCCACCGAAGGATTGTCTCAGCGGCTCAGCATTTACGCTCGCCCGGTTTCTAAAAGAACAAGCCATAGCTCTGTTGGTTATGGCTTTAGGAGTTTATAATATATATATATTATATATATATATATATTATATATATGGTGTAATATATTTATGTAGATATATACAGATATATTGTAAATTTATATCTATATATTTATAAAAGAGCTCCGTTATACTACTACAACTATATATATATGTAATTAGTTGTAGTTAGATATATATATATATACTGTATGCATAACTGGTTTGTTGGAATTAAAGGGCAAATTTACAGGAAACCCCCATATTTAATGGTCAAAACTTCAAAACCATGGTTTCTGGTCGATTTTCCTTAAACCAATCCAATGATATCTATATAACTGGCTTATTATTGGAGATTATAATATATATATATATATAACTTATAAGCCACAGTAGGAATATTTGCTAACAAACTAGTATAATCGGATGGGATAGGGGTATTTGTCATGGCTCACACGGCCAACACAAGATGCTTTCGGTCAAAATGAGATAGCTCCAAATGTAAGAACTATATTTTTCATCTATTAGGGACATGTCCGGGTCAAAACTTTGGCGCAGATTCATGACATGTGTGCTATTCATATGTCTGCATGGATGTTGCTTCAAAATCATCAATCTGTAAATATGGCAGTGTGTCAAAACCTTGTACCCCTGGTGAACATCAAAATAGCTGGTAAATGGATGTTCATCCCCCTAAAAATGGTATTAATAGGTATTGATCCATACCCATATACTTCATGTTGTCAGAGAGATGGATGGCGTTTCTTTTTTTTTGGGACTTTCGGGTTTCGGGGACATCAGGATGGTCACCATGGCTGCTGCTGAGTGGCTCTGCATGGCGGCCACCAGCTCCAATTTCGAGATGGAACCGCTATTGTCCGCATCCTCAGGAAAATCCATGGTGGATGGGCTAACCGATGACCCCATAAAATAGGTAGCCTCCATGTCAGACAAACCCTTTTTTTTAATGGCGTTGTGCTGGTCATTGAGTTTAAAAGGTGTTGAACATGTGTTGGTCAACTGTTGGTCATTGAAATTTATAGAAAAGGCTTGAATCTGTCTGAAATACGGGAAGACTTGTTTGAAACCGTGATTTTGACATACGTCGCCCCAAAAAGTGAGAGCTCCATGCCTCACATTTCCCTTCATGTCTGGAATCATTATCTGACTGTCAAACAAAGATGAAACAAAATTCCATAAAATGGGAGATCACCATTTGGATGATATTGGGATATCACCAAATAATATGCATCCTTTATCTACCTTCAAACTGGGCTGCATATGGTGATTTAGCCCAAAACCATAGCTTTCAATACTAAAATTGCTGCTGTGAAATGGGGAAATCTTATGCGTTGGATCATGTTCTGTTTGCAGCTTCGGAAACGCATCTATATTTATATGATCAAAAGATGGCATTATGTAGATGAATATATATATATATCTATGTATGTATGTATGTATGTATGTATGTATGTATGTATGGATGCATGCATGTATGTATGTATGTATGTGTGTATGTGTGTATGTGTGTATGTGTGTATGTGTGTATGTGTGTATGTGTGTATGTGTGTATGTATGTATGTATGTATGTAGGTAGGTAGGTAGGTAGGTATGTAGGTATGTAGGTATGTAGGTATGTAGGTATGTAGGTATGTAGGTATGTAGGTATGTATGTATGTATGTATGTATGTATGTACATCTGTATGTATGTACATCTGTATGTATGTACAGCTGTATGTATGTACAGCTGTATGTATGTACAGCTGTATGTATGTACATCTGTATGTATGTACATCTATATGTATGTACATCTATATGTATGTACATCTATATGTATGTACATCTGTATGTATGTACATCTGTATGTATGTACATCTGTATGTATGTACATCTTTATGTATGTACATCTATATGTATGTACATCTATATGTATATACATATATATATATATGATTATATATATATGATTATATATATATGTCTTCTTACCCTGTAAATTCTCCCATCCCAAGGAAGTCTCCCATCTTGATCTTCATCACACACTCAGATCGTCAAAAGCCACGTTTTGGAGCCCCAAGCGATCAAATTGAAGATCTCCAGCATACGACTCCTTAGGAGCCAAAATCCCCTGGGGAACTGATCTGGGAATTCAAGCAACACAGCTGTGGATCTTTAAACAATGAGAAACTACAGGGAAACTCCATGAAAATTGCTGTGGCATTTCAATGCATTTCATCTATTGAACATGGAGATGTCATACATATATATATATATGTGTGTGTCAGAATGCAGATGTGACATGATGTATGTAACCCATCGAAAAATCGGGGTTCACTTTGTACCAAAGGGCGGATGAAACTGACAACCGTTGGTACGGTATAGAAATTGACGGGCAATTTCTGAGTTTCAGTTCGAAGGTTCCGCTCGTAAAGCATCCACAAAAAATCCCAAAGGGTTTACCTGATTTCATTTATTTCATATATCATTATATAAAGATACCATAAGATACCATTATAAAAATACCATTACTGGTTGGTGGTTTCAACCCCTCTGAAAAATATGAAAGTCAAATGGGATTATTGTTCCCAATATATGGAAAGTCATAAAATTCATGTTACAAACCACCAGCCAGATTATATATCATCAAAAGTTCCTCATCCTCCAGGGATGGAGAATCCTAACAGATCCTGACCCTTCGCTGAGTTGACGCCACAACTGGGAGTCCCAAACGACCTAGGGGTCCGCTCTGCACAAGCCTGGCGTGATGAATCGCACTGGGTTTCCCTCAAGACCTCTCTGTAAAAGTTATTGCTTCTGGGATTTTCTCTGGTGAAAATCAGAGTTCTGTAGGGTGATGAAAACCGGTATTTAACACCAAAAACGAGGATGTGATTATATAACTATATGATTAATTATGATTCATTATGTTATTGGTATGTACCCTCCGGTGTCATCAAACATTAGTTCGCTGATTTTCCCAGCGACAGAAACCTCCATGGCTAGTTCGGGGATTCTCCAGCCAGCCACGTTTGATGACACCCGAAGGTAGTCATATTGACCCTATGGAGGAGTGTTCAGAACCTTCTGTCATTCATTGTCGTTCCATAATTACCCTCTGGTAAACTAACATAACTATGGAAAATCACCATTTTCAATGGGAAAATCCACTATAATAACTATAAATGGTGATTTTCAATAGCTATGTTAGTCATTACCAGAGGGTACATACTGCTTGGTGGGATTCCCATATATTCCCATAATGGATGCTGATCATCCCCAATACAGTGGACCCCATTGACCCCATTGACCCCTATAATCACCAACCAACAGGGTTTTGACAGCTCATCTTCGACGACTTTAAGGTGGCTCTGGGGAACCAACGGTTGGATGAAACCAGTTGGAAAGTCTCCCGTTGTTCTTTTTTATGTGGATGGATGATTCAATAACGGTGCCAAGATGGCGTAGATTTGGGTAGGATATACAACTCCGCAAAGGTATCCTCGCAAATGGTAGCTTGTTCATGTGTGTATAGTCGTGAGTCTGGTTCAAATCCTCGGGGGTTATCCCAGCATAGTGATCAACTATTTTTTCTCCAGGTGTAAACCCCGAAACAAAACATAAAACGATACTCCATAGTAATTTGTTACGTGCATAGCTATTGAAAATGGCCCATTCAATCTTGATTTGCCTATTAAAGATGGTGATTTTCCATAGCTATGTTAGTTTACCAGAGGGTAATTCCTGACATTCCGAGAAAAAGAAAATTGGCGCCTTGCGCACGTGCTTTGCAAAGGCTTCGAAGTCAATTCCCTTCTTTCCTGCGGAGATCTCCTGGCGACATTGTTCGACCAGAAAACCCGACGACATAACCGACATACCCTCTGAGATAAACTAACATAGCAATGGAAAATCACCATTTTTTTATGGGAAAATCCACTATAAATGGCCATTTTCAATAGCTATGTTAAATTACCAGAGGGTGTTCGTCGAATCCCGAAAGTCTCGTTTTGCTGAGTTTTGGCATCGACCGAATCCACATGTTTCTCAGTGTTTCTCAGATAACATCTCGCATCAGTGGCAAAGAAGATCGCTCGAATCCCCGTCTTTGCCACTCAAATCCCCTTTTTTCCCGCTCGAATCCCCATGTTTCGTGGAAACAAATCAACAAACAGCAGGAAAAAACTTCATCAGTGTTCTCCAGGATAAAAAGACACCTTGTGGCCAAATGGTTTTCTCTGAAAATATCCCAGTGAATTCTCTGGATTTTCATTATTGTCCCTATTAATATATCCAGAAGTGGGGAGTTCAGCCATCATTTTCAGGCAAACACACATCATAATATCCTCCTTATAATTACCCCTATATATAATATATCATATGTATATATATATATATACATTATACAGTGTATATATATATGTATCATATATCCCATGTCCCATGTATATATATATGTACATATATATATATATATCATCTATCCCAATTGTTGACGCCTGGGGTATCCATTTTCAGACACCGTCCTCGAAGAGACTATGCAGCTCATCGAAACTTTTCTCATCGCTCAGAAGGGACTCGCCGTCGATCTCGGTGCAGGATTTCAATGGAAAAGGTTGGGTCAAAACCTATTTTTACATTGATTTTTTGGGGTAAAACATTGGTAAACATTGGTAATATATATCTAAAGAACCTCTAAACATGATAGACTTCCTCTAGGTTGGATATGAACCGCTAAACATTGTGAGTATATTGTGGTTTCATGAGATTTTCATAGCGTCTTCATAGGTGTGTGGAAGGATGTTTTTGGATTTAACGGGATATGAACGGCTGAACATGGTGATTCAATATGATTCAATGCGGGATGGGACTTATCCAACAAACGCGTGATTCTAGATGAAATTGGATGATCCTAAGTAGTGTCAACTACCGTTTTTTCTCAATCATTGAAACCATATTCCCTGGCTGAAATATCAAGATGTCACTCTGAAAATAGCTGAGATGACCACAGTGAGGGCATCAAATTCATCCAGATCTTCTGGGCCAAGGATTCGTTGATCGTTCTTCTGTGGCTCCCTGCGCCCAGCATGTCAGCAATACTCTTCTCTTGACTCACAGCCTGATGCGCAAGGCCGAGGATATAGATATCTATATATATAAATATAAAATAATATATATATACATATATATATGTATACATTATATTAAAATAATTTAAGAGATATATATATATAATATAATATATATATATATGGGATATATATATATGGGATATATATATATATGGGATGTATATGGTGTATATATATACACATATTCATATATGGGATATATATATATATGGGACATATATATATATATGGGATATATATATATATATGGGATAAATATATATATGGGAGATATATATGGGATATATATCCAATATATATATATAGCCAGGATATATATATATTGGATATATATATATATATATATATATATATATATTGTATATATATT
>Ga0126342_10010602_pt1 | contig 16493 bp, 13 predicted proteins | sample Cyp1metagenome_FD_92528 | JGI IMG/M metagenome (GOLD analysis project Ga0126342, IMG submission 92528) | Coral microbial communities from Lord Howe Island, Old Settlement Bay, Australia - Cyphastrea 1 metagenome | ecosystem: Host-associated > Invertebrates > Cnidaria > Coral ... | reverse complement strand
TTCTGCTGTTCCAACAAAGGTGGGCGTCACCTCTTCGACTTGCACATACCCAGCGCCTGTTGGTGGTGTTGGAGTTGAGCTGGATGCGGCAGACTTGTCCATTGGAGCTGATCTGCACTCTCTAGCCCAATGGCCTACTTTTCCACATCTTCGGCATTTCGTTTTCTTTTTCAGTTCTTCTACTTCTATCCGAAAACTACGCTTGTCTTTGGCCAGATTGCCGAACTGACGACTCTGACGGAGCTTTGCTATCTCTCGGCGACGTTCAGACCATGACACAGCTAGGGCTTCAGCAGCTTCTCCTTCGGAGAAAGTCAAATCATCAGTGCTATCTCCAAGTTGTACCTTGTGTTCAGACAGAAAAGCTTCCACGTCGTGGAAATCACCGTCATCATCGGCTCCAGCTTGGTCACCAGGCTGTTCTTCAACCTGATATGCACCGATAGTCTTCTTTCGACCTGCTGATGCCTTGTACTCCGGGAAACATGACCGGAGCGCCTGTGACACCACTTCGAAATCCAAACGGCCTTGACTCTTCGCCTTGACTATTGCTCGCTGTTCCTCTGACATACCCGCACAGTGTAACAGGATCCAGCCTTTGGCTTCAGGTGGAAACTTGACATCGCCTTTGCGTTGACACTGATCAAAGGTATCTCGAACTCTTCCAGTCCATGATTTCAGATCTTCGCCATCGCGAGCTGCTAAGGCGAACACAGCCCCAAGCGCTTCGCCCATCTGGTCGTAGGGCTCCTCCTCGAGAAGGCTCCATACCTCATCATCGCCACCTGGTGCTGACAGTTTCTCTAAAGAGAGATGTTCACAGGCATCCCAGGCTTTTCCATCCAGTAGCGTAAACACCCATGGTCCACGCTGCTCCTTCTTCAGGTCTTTGCATGTGAGCATCTTTGCTGTGGCCCACAGTCTCCATTTTTTCAATGCCTTGCCAGGATCTTCATCCTCGCCGTTGAACCTTTTCAGGCCCTTTTCCTCTGCCATTGCTTCGACGCGGGCCCCTGGTGGGGCTCCGCTACCAATGTCAATGCGGAGTGCCCCACTAGGGGCCGCACATGGGAGCTCTGCCTTTTCTCACCTCGAGCACAAGAGTTCCCTGCAGCACATGCATACGATCAGACCTGCATGGTCATGGATGGGAAGCGATTCACATATATATATATATATATTTATTTAATATGTATTAAAATCTCGTTTCATCACGTGTGGCTGCCTTGGGAAGGAGGATTTTCCTTTGTTTCCTACTTTCTTCCCATTTGTTTCCCGCTTCTCTCACATCTGTTTCCCTATTTCAGTTTTTTGATAGAGTGATAGAAAATATCCTAGTTTCCCACTTGACTTGTTTCCAACTTGTCCTCCCATTTCTCTCTGTATGCTCCTTGTGTCTTCGTTCTTGTGGCTGCCTTGGGACGAAGGAATGCTTTTGTTCCCGCTTTTTCTCCCTTTTCTTCTACTACATTCTCCTTCTATCTCTATTCCTCTGGTGGTTTTGGGGCAGAAAAATGCACGTCGTTTCCTTCTTGCCCCCTACTTGTCACGAAAGGTAGGTCCTGGTCAATTTTAGGGATTTGGGTTTGGGTTTACGATTTGTTGGAACTTCAGCGGAGCAATGAAATAGCTAGAGCTGCATCCTAGAAACCTAAAGACGGATCACAAGTTGTTGTTTCAAAAATTAGTCTCAGGTGATTGAAACCGGCTCCGTGCCCATTTTGTTTGATAATTTCTATCATCATTACAACAATGACACCAAAAATAGCTTTTGTACGGTTGGTTGCTTCACTTTCCATAGATGTTCCTTGTTTTCTCGCATTTTACTTCCTATATGAACTCTGGTACCGCTGTTTCTCCAAGGAGCATGGACTGCAGCTCGGCATCAACATCCAAGGCGGGGCACGGTGCATTTGATGGAGGCATGGGGCGCCCAAGCTTCGAAGAGATCCTTGACCCTCAAACATTTGACATTTTAGACTGGTGGGTCGATTTGGGCACAAGAAATTGTGGCTTTTCATCACTCAGTCTGTGGGTGTAGAATATTAATTCATCACACCTTGCTGCCATTCTTAAGTGAGTTTCAAACCACGTGTCACGGCACCAAGCTTTGAACGCCGTCACAAGGCCGAAGCTGCTGTGCCAGACGGTGAGGTGCAAATCTTGGCTGTGTGGAAGTTTCATGCTGGGTCAACTTTCAAATCCCGCTGATTGTGTGAAATTCGTCAACCAAGTGAGTTTGAAATCCCGGGGTTCACGCGATGTTCAGCTCAAGCAACTCTGGATGGGTCGTTTAGAGCTTTGCACGTGCTATTCTCTGCCATTCTGTGCGAAACACTTAGCATTCTTGGCATCTACTGTAGGCAGACTATGTAAACACGCAAAAATGTCAGGACCTGAGATTTCTGAATTCAGCGGGCTACCTTCGTGTTCAGTGAATGTCAGTTTCCATCATGATATGTCCCTTTTGAGGGTTCACATGTCTGAAATCTTGCGCCTGAATAATATGTGGTCTGCAATCCCCATCATCTGGAATCATCTGGAATCAAGAATGAAAACGAGCTCCAAAGAGCTGGGTTTGGAGGGAATGGTTTTCATCTTATTGATTTATTGAATTTACACCTGGATGGTGTATCTAAAGTCCACCTCTTCGCTACAAACTCTGGGAGTTGAGTGTCCATTCCATCAGCTCCGGGGTGTGTCTGCCTGAGGTGCAGACATTTATGAGGCTGCGGAACAGGGCAATGTTTGTGCCGTGAGGCACTTCCTGCACCTTGACCCTGGGAGCTTGCAGCGTAAGGATCAAGGAGACGGCCGCAGCCTCAGAACCGAAGTTGGAACGTGAATGAAGGTGCAGGAGAGTAAATCTGATGGGCCGCGGTGCGTTTGACCGTGTGGCATCACCAGCTTGCTATTGAGGCACTCAAAGTTTATAAGAAAACTTTCATTTTGCTACCCTTGATTCGGATGCGGACCGTATAATAAATAGATGTAAATAGACAGTCTTGTACCGTTACATTGTTTGTCTTTCCAATGCTGGATGGTGCCGGCAGGAGACTCACTCACACCCGACAGAATCGCATCACTTACACCACCCGCATCACTTACACCACCAGACATGACTTACAACCAACAAATTCGCATCACTTACACCACCACTCCTGTTTTGGGGTTTGCCTAACACAGGAAGTACACAGGTACGACCCCTTTAGGCTTTCTTTGCTTCACACAGGAAGTACACAGGTACGGCCCCTTTTGGGTTTCTTTGCTTCACACAGGAAGTACACAGGTACAACCCCTTTGGGTGGCTTCACATAGGAAGTACACAGGTAAGCCCCCTTTAGGGTTTCTTTGCTGTACACAGGAAGTACACAGGTACGACCCCTTTAGGTTTTCTTTGCTTCACACAGGAAGTACACAGGTACGACCCCTTTCGGCTTTCTTTGCTTCACACAGGAAGTACACTGGTACGACCGCTTTGGGGTTTCTTGGCTTCACATAGGAAGTAATTATACAGGTCGACACCTTTAGGGTTTCTTTGCTGTACACAGGAAGTACAAAGGTACGACCCCTTTGGGGTTTCTTGGCTTCACATAGGAAGTACACAGGTCGACCCTTTAGGTTTTTTTGGCTGTACACAGGAAGTACACAGGTACGACTCATTCAGGCTTTCCTTGCTTCACACAGGAAGTACACAGGTACGACCCCTTTGGGGCTTCTTGGCTTCACATAGGAAGTACACAGGTCGAGACCTTTAGGGTTTCTTTGCTGTACACAGGAAGTGCAAAGGTACGACCCTTTTAGGCTTTCTTTGCTTCACACAGGAAGTACCCCTTTAGGCTTTCTTTGCTTCACACAGGAAGTACACTGGTACGACTGGTACGACCCCTTTAGGCTTTCTGTGCTTCACACAGGAAGTACACAGGTAAGACATGGTAAGACCCCTTTAGGCTTTCTTTGCTTCACACAGGAAGTACACAGGTAGGACCTCTTTAGGCTTTCGTTGCTTCACACAGGAAGTACACAGGTACGACCCCTTTAGGCTTTCTTTGCTTCACACGGGAAGTACACAGGTACGACCCCTTTCGGCTTTCTTTGCTTCACACAGGAAGTACACAGGTAAGACCCCTTTAGATCCCTTTAGGCTTTCTTTGCTTCACACAGGAAGTACACAGGTACGACCCCTTTAGGCTTTCGTTGCTTCACACAGCAAGTTCACAGGGTTTGTCAAGTTTGTTTGACAAAAGGTTTTAAAATAAACCTACGTATAAATAAAATTGGCTTTGGGAACAAATAGATCCCAACTAAATCGCTTGCTTACGCGTACGCAACGCTACACCAAACACGGGCATATACACAGAGCGTAAGGCCGCGAGAAAGGTGGCAGGCAAAGAAGTGGAGGGCCAAACGAAGTAACAGAAGGACAGCAGAGCAGAGCAAAACAGAGAAGGAGGAGCAAGACACAGCAGGAATTTTACAAGCAGCAAGGGCTGCTTTGTCAACCTAACTGTCTTTCCTTATGAACCTTCGGTTCAGAACAGGCATGTTTCGGTTATTGATGTCAATGATGTTAATGATGAAGGAAAAGACGTGAAAGTGATGATGATGATGATGATGATGATGATGATGATGGTGATGGTGATGGTGATGGTGATGGTGATGGTGGTGATGATGATGGTGATGGTGATGGTGATGGTGATGGTGATGTTGTAAGCGATGCAAATTTGGCGGTCGCAAGCGATACCGCGACCGATGGTGCCCACAAGTAAGGATAATGAGTGAGAGTGACTTTGGATGTGGAACAGCATTAATTAACGACACTGCACCAGCTGACGAGGAAGAGAATAGTTAAGCATGGTTAAGCCATGTTAAACCGTCCCTCGCGCAACCACCTGGAAGAGCCAGCAGCAGAAGTGATCATGCCCCCCAAGTCTTCTGCTACTTACATGTTTTGGCACTCTGCTAAGCGACCTTTACGACAATCTGACAGAAGTGTCTGCAATGTCTTCAACTTACTTCAGAATCCACGAGCCTCAACCGGAAAATACCAGTCCCGGGGCACAATGACTTGACCCAAGTCTCGCCACCCCGAGTCTCGTGGCCGCCGAGGCCAAACGCCGCTGCATTGGGCAGCTGAAAAAGGCCACGTTTCGGTGGTCGAGCTGCTGATGACTTCCGGCGCCTCCGTAGAGGCAGAGGATGCATTTGGCCGCGATCCCAGAGCTGCAGCAACGAAGCTGTGGGACTTGATGTGGATCCTAACATCATGTCTTTGTAATGTCAACCCCGGATGAGACTAAACCATGGTTTATTAATTAGGGGGTACTCCTCCAATAGTCATAATATGATACTTTTTTATGGTACCTTCCCAATTAAACAAACTGGGGGTTTATTAATCCAAGGTATGAAGGATGTTGTTGGCAGATGAGTGACGAGTGTGATTCGATGATATTGGATGAATTGGTTCTGTTGTGACTTGCTCTGAAAAAAGTGCCAAACAGACTTGTCCGGTCGAATGGTTCTTCTTTCTCAGTCATGTTTTTCCAAATAGTATCATGGTACTGTACAATAAGGACGAGTGATCAGTTCCTTTTTTAGCTCTGGATCATATCCGGTTGGTTTCCCATGTCCGGTTTCTAATCCAGATGATCCTCTGAGTGACAACCAATATCGATGTGCTACTCTTAAGTCCAGCACCACAGACTTGAAGTGATGTTTTTGAAACCTGTATTGATACATACTGATATGTTTCAACCCCCCAAACCTTTTCTCTGTACAGTGTGAAGCGAACATTTCCCTTGGCAGAAAAAACATGTCCAATGACTTTCATGCGTGACAACAGACCACAATCCAGACACAGCCCCGTCACCAGTGTCAGACCCCTTCCTATTGCGTTTCTCCTTCCGTTGTCAAATGCAGCACTTGCAATGTTTGCCCCTAATGATTACAGTTACTGTACAGAATGTACATGTAAAGTGCACATGCAAGAGCACACCGCGAGTTCTCATGAGTATCATGAGTGTTCAATTTTAAGCGACTTGGTAGCCCTCATGCCCGAGGCCGGACGCCGCTGCACTGGGCGGCAGAATTCAACAAGGCCAAAGTGGTGGACTCGCTGCTGAAGTCTGGCGCCTCCCTGCAGGTGAAGAGTAACAGCGGCCGCGGCCCCAGAGCGCAGTAAGATGCAGCAAGTATCGCAGTGCGGGGGTGAATCCTGGGCGCACACTGGGGGAAGGAGATGTGATATGATCTGATATATTGATCCGTCTGATTTCATACTCTGGGAATATAGGTGGCGCACACTTAGAAAGACAAGAAAGAATTTCCTACAGCCCCGCTATTGAATCGCACAGTTCATCAGGATTTGTCACCCTTTGTGTCTGAGTGCATCCTATCTACGATGACTAGTGTATAGAAGTCGGCAGCACAACTTAAGAAGTCAGCGGGTTTGAGTGCTATTTTATTACCGAATTGTGTCAGAATTGCATCAGTCTGCAAGGGGCTTGCAATCCCTTTATACACATTAAAATCGGAAATTTGCCATGGTTTCATCAGGCATGTCTCTAGCGGGGCCTGCCCTGATTCTACTGCAGGGCTGCAAGATGATGCAAAATCGTTTGTAGCCTGCCTCGAGCAACAATACCACATCAGACACGATCAGTTTATGAGGCATTGGCTTTGGCAGAACGAGTGTTGCCTCCGGCAGTACAGGGTATGTCCGAAGTTATTCATGAACTGATGCATGATGTTGGGAAAGCGAGGCGCATTTGCTTGTAAGATTAACGCAAGGTAACGAAAGACAAGAAAGCATTCTGTTTTGCAATGCGTCTCAGTTGTTTTCGCGATGCCTTCAAAAAATCTTAAAGCACGCTAAAAAGGCTGAACACTGCTAAACGTTGGCAGATATCTCTACATATCCTCAGTGTGATCAACTTTGCGCGAGACCCCAAAAGGATGATGCGGTTTCTGCGCACTCTCCGTTGCTGTTCTTTCTCCTCTGTGATGGCGCCGTAGCCAGCCGTGCTGCAGCATGTGCTGAGGCAACACAGCACTACATTGGGCAGCTCGGAACGGCCATGCCGCCATGGTCGAGAAGCTCATCACCGCGGGGGCCGAGGTGGGCGCGGCCAACAATGAGGGCCGTGGTCTCAGAAGGGTTTCTAAGTTTTATGAGGGCCAGGGCGTGGTTCTGGCAGAAGAGGTGATGATGCTGCTAACAAGAGGCCCATTTGCCTGTAAGACAAGAAGCAAGATAAGAAAGGCAAGAAACAAATTGTTTCGTGATGCTGCCTTAAAGAAATATTGAAGCATGCCAAACTGCTAAACATTGGCAGAGCCCCGCAAGGATGATGGGGTTTCTGAGCACTCCCCGTGGCTGCTCTTTCTCCTCTGTGATGACGCCGTAGCCAGCCGTGTTGGAGCGTCGTGTGCCGAGGCAACACGGCACTGCATTGGGCAGCTCGGAACGGACACGCCGCCGTGGTCGAGAAGCTGATTACTGCAGGGGCCAAGGTGGACGCGGCCAACAATGAGGGCCATGATCTTAGAAGGGTTTCTAAGTTTTCTGAGGGCCAGGGTGTGGTTCTGGCAGAAGAGGTGATGGAAGAGGCTTGGGCGGAAGCAGATTTCTGATGTTGAGTGGTTGCGGTGGCTTCGACTTCTGAGCAACAGAAGCTCCGAACAGATAAGACACTAGATATAAAAGGTTAAAAGTGGCTGAGGATGCGGCACAGCAAAAGGTGATGGGGACAACTTCAGGATCCGAGTAATAACTTTGGTACCTTGATGTTTTCAATTGCAAGTTGCCGTGGTTTCGTGACACGGAAATTTGAACAGAGACATGCTGCAAACATCTGCAAACTAAGTCGGACGTTGATTTCCTGCACGTAGTAGACTAGCACCTTTTTTATGACTGTCCTCACCAATTCGGCCCAAGGCAGGAGTGATAGTTCCGCACAATTCTTCTGCTACATACCCCTGGGATTCCCGATGACAAAGTTTGGTAGAAACTAGTACAAACAGTCATGAGGATCATGAGGGTAAGATATTTTGTTTGACATTAGACGATTTGACGCTTAGATTGGTAATCGGTAATCTTGCAAAGTGGTACCAGCAATTAAGTGCAACACGGGTCCACTTTGCTTGTGAATTTATGGTTCAATGACGTCTTATGCATACTCTTCAAACCCCACCCCTCATCAAACAGTGTTACACTAAAATGAGAACCCCTACCTTGGGATCCCCTGGGAAAGATCGCCAAGGCTTGACGCCGTTGCTACTGGCGGACGGCCGCCCCCAGGTGGTCGAGCTCCTGACATCCGCCAAGGACGGCCGCCACCCCAGAGATGTCATGCAGTGGCCACACACTTCGTGAAATCAGCAGGTCAGAGTTTGAGTGCTATTGTGGGGTATATATGAGTATATAATGGTATATTTATATAATGGTATATACTGTAATACTTTCAGTCCCTCATGGCAACGCAGTTAGCATCCAGGGGTGTGCGAGCCATGTCTACAAGATTTAGAGTACAATATTATTACAATATTTTCTTGCAGAAGAACACATATGCTGTTAAGACATGTCTCCATGCATAGAAACCTGCTCTGATTTCACTGCAGTGCTACAAAATGATGCAAGAAAGTCATGTTGCCTTGAGCAATACAAACACTTCAGATCCAGACGGTCGCACTGTTAACAATAGCTTTGGCAGAGCAAGCCTTGCTTTCACCAATTGTGCGCAGTTCACGTGCATAGTCCAAAGTTATTCACGAACCACTATAGACATGCGCAACACATGATGCTGCGAAAGTCAAGCCTAATGCCCAATTCCCTCCAAGAAAGGAGACAGCAGATTGTTTTGAAGTGAAGGCTTTCATCATTTTCATTGTCGTGCTGATGTTGAATTTTAGGCGTCCAGCCTGATTCATGATTTGAAGCAGCAGCTGGTTGTTTCAGCACCAAGGCCGTATGGCGTTGTTTCTTGGCCTTGGAAAAGGGCTTCGTGGGGCAGCTGATGTTCTTCTTTGGGAACTTGCAGTTCAAAGTTTCACTTTGTGTTGGGTCTTGGGATGTGCCTGAACGTAGTAAGAAACGAGTGGAAAGCGGAAGGAAGCACACTGGCTCTGAAACTTCAGCGACGTCGCAATCTTCGGCTTGACATTGACTTGAGTTGATTTGCAAATTCATTGCGGTGGCTTTGACTTTGAGCAACAGAAATTCTGAACAGATAAGAAACTATGTGGCGGTGGATCTAAATTCCTTTATCTGCAAACGGCCATTCTTTGCGAACAAAAAAAAATTGCTTTCGCGAATCTCTCGCGAACACCACGTTTGTCGTTTGCGGGGGTCTCATGTCAAAATCTTTCGCTAATTCTGTCGCCAAAAGAAAAAAACGCGAACGCAGAAAAAACTTAAGGGCGGGGTCTCATGTTGGAACCCTGGCGGCCTTTGTAATGGACAATCTCTACATGGACCTTTTTGGATCGACTTTTTCATGTATGGAAAAGGGATGAAAAGGGCAAGTATGTGGCTAAGGATGTGGCACTGCAAAATGTGCAAAAGGGAAGAACCTGCGATGCCACAACTGATTACTGACCTGATTTAACAAGAGTGGTGATGGAAGGGGCTCTGGCAGAAGCAGATTTCTACTTTGGGAGGTTGAGTGGTACATGCAGTTTAAACATATGTTTAAACTTTTAGGTTCAAGTTGGTGACTTAGTGCATCTTTGTGCTTGGATGGGCCTCCCAAGCGTGAGGAGGTAAATGATGAGTGGAAGGAAGAAGTGATTACGCCACGCTGTCTTGGCGGAACTCTTTTCTTGATTTTGAATTTGGTTCGACCCTATATACTTGTTGCCTGCAAATTCTCTTGGTTGCGCGTATGGAATGGAATTATGGAATCTTGGGCAGAGACATGTCGTCTGAAATGACTGCAAGTAGCGAAATGTTTGCAGTTTAATGTCTATTTCATTCTGCTTGGCACGTGTCCCGACTTCGGAACATTAGAAAAATTGGTCCTTCAAGGAACATCAAGGAACTGGCGTGAGTATTAGTATTGCCATTTTTTGTCAAACATTGAGAACTCAACATGCAGAATGCCTTGAGTGCTGTTGTGCTTCTGGGTCCAATTTTTGGCTGCAAGGGATGCAAGCATTCAGCATTCATTACAATTTTCTATCATCACGAGATTTGTCATATTCTTCATTGAAATCCATTTTGATAGTTGTTTGTAAACTGAGAATATGGTGTGTCCGTCCACATCCGCTGGACTTTCCAGGTTCCCCAAAATGCCTTCACACCGTGCGTCTTAGGCCGAACACCTTATGAGGTGGCCATGGCTGGCCATGGGCCTCGTGGCCACAGCCTCTTGGCAGCCGGTCCATCAAGAAATGGCCGGAAAATTGTATCAGTTTTATTCAGTTATAGTCAACCATCAGAAAGGGTGATTTAACCATCCAAGATGTGTATTTTATATAATTCAACTATGGAGATTTTATCATCAAACTTGTGGTCCTTAGCCAGAAGAGGGACTCTCACTTCATTGTTTGCTTCAAGAGGAATTGCGCTATAGCACCTCCTGCCCTCTGTGCTCTAGTATTCATTTCCACACTGCTTCGAGTGTTGTCGTTTAGCGCGTCCGTCGAAATTTCCCAGCATGAATGACTTTGTGCCGTTGCCGGTTGTGCATGTTGAGGACCAATTCATGATAACCCTAGGATCCATGTATGCTATATATGGTAACATTTACATACATTTACCATCAATACACCCCCAATGTTAGCATATATATATAATTATATATATACCATACGTGGATCCTATGGGTAACAGTTGGGCGACACAAACATGTAAAACACTGGGATGAACATCTGCAGCCAAGAGACCGAAATGATGCGTTTGCGACCGGTGTGTGTGTGTGTTGCGTTCTGAAACCGTTTCTTGTGCGAGCACCATTGTAGTAATATATATGTATGTATATATATATATATGTCGCAACTGTATTCTGTTTAGCATTGGTCCACGACTTGGTGAAGTCATACATGTTACATTTGCATGAATTGAATCTACCCTGGTATGTTGCGTTCACAATGTTTTTTTCGTATTGTGCGACTGCGTTTCCCCACATGCTCATAAATCCTGCGTTCCCAGTGCGTTTTGCGTTGAAAAACATGGTTTCCAACAATTATTTTCCATGCGGAGGTTCCTTGGGGTGACTTCTTCCCGCAATGGAAATCCTATGATTTGTCAAAATGGGAAATCCATTCTGTCGACTTTTGTGTCGTGTTTTTAAATTCTTCCGCAAGTTTGGATTGATTTTTTGGGATGAATGGAGTGCGGAGTTCCATGTGGCCGGGCATACCCATTACTTACAGTGTTGGGGTGACCACTTGGGATCCCTGGATCTACTACTGTACCAGTTTGAAACGGCCATGGAAGTGGAAACGGTAAAACCATTTTCCAGAGGATTTATTTTCATGTCCATGTTTGTTTCAAAATGTGGCAACCAATCATGCATTAGAATTCGACATGAGATGACGAGAGCATCGAAACCACCATGGCCACGCAAGCATCATCTGATATGTTTTCGGGCTATAGGGTGCTGGCGTTGAGAGAACCACATTTCCATAATACCTCCCTGCATGTTTTTCCCAACGCTAGATAGCGCATATCATTTCCTCTAATCCTGAGTGATGGCATCATGTGTCTTGCTGAGCATTCCAAGGTGCTAGCGAGGCTGTGCTGGCCAAAGGTCAGCCATTGGAGCTGAACACGTCTCTTCTCAGAAAGGGAAATCGATGAGGAGAAATTGCAACCAATGTGATTCGGCCTTGAGACAACAATTAGAATGAATAGCGTGGTAAACCAACCCATGTACAGAAATTTAAACAAAAATTGACTAGACATGGGTTTTGATGTCCCATTTCCAATCAGTGTGGCATTGGGTTTACCGCCTTGTGATTGGCAATGCGTACCATTTTTGTGGCCTGAGGAATCACGCGGAACGATGAATTGGGTTCAAGTCTGTTGTTGGATCCTGCAAGAATCTTGGCCCTTGTGCCGGTTCTTACTTTGTTACTGCTTCTGAAGCAGCTTTCATTCCGCATGACTGCGAAGCAGCTTTGTGGATGTTTTGCGGCGCAGATCGCTGTACAGGAAACGAACATCGTGCAGGTGATTCTTGTTTGGTGATGAGTTGATGATTCCTTATACATCCTTGTACCACATGCGTTGCAGGGCCCCTTGTTCTTGTGGGAAACCATGGGGCGGTCAGACATTGCTGTCGGAAGCAGTCAATCACCCCGATGCCACAGCTCAGACCCTTCATGGAAAAGCTATGACAACAACAGAAGAGCAAGCACATAAGCGTAGCAAAGGCAGCTAATTCTAGCTGCACCTGCGAAGAATTGAGCCTGCGCGCGTTTCTTGTCTTGCTGGGAGTGGTGCCAGGCCAGGCCCTGAAAGTTCCAGAACTTGGGGACACATTCGTCATTAGTCGATTGCCACTTCTAACCCTTACATGCGTTTTTGTTAGACACAAACTGTTATAAGGGATAATGTCTTGTAGACGTAGATGTTAGGAAACAAGTACAATATAAGGTTTAGGCGTGCTCGTGGTCATTTGTCCGCTCAGAAGGGAAGATAACCTGCATGGATATAGCGTATAATATCGTATAATGACATAAATTTCTTGCCGTCGAAACCTGTTTAGAGAGATGTGTTCCGCCTTGCACTCGCATGTCCGGGACGCATCCTGCCTGCCCCCCCAAAAAATGGAGAGCTGATGCTCCATGGCTGCCCTGGAAATTGGCACGGTGAAAATTGCCCCCATCCATTTATTGTCTTACATTGCAAGCTTGCATTGTTTGAGTTTGTGATTGTAAAATATTGTAAACACTTGCAAGGCTTTGAAGTTGCGTTCCATGACGGGCCAGATGCCTGACGATGCACGGCAAGATATCTTTAGAACAATGCAACGCGCGTGCTGGATTGCCCCGAGAATGCATGCACCTCCCGATTTGCTCCGGCAGTCTCCGGGTTCATTGGCTCAAAGCGAGCCAGTGGACCATAGCATGGCAAGACCGGACCCAGGACCGAAAAAGCATTGTGCAACCTCGAGGGCTGAGCATTCCGAATTCCACCCTGCGGATTGGGTAGTGAAAAATATTCTCCGGATTGGTCAGAAATAGGCTGCTAATATGTTGATAATGGCTTATTATTTTGGAGCTGTGGAAGTCTATATCAGTATCGATAATTGGTTGCTATTGGTTTCTGATCTTGATCCTCATAATATGTCGATCCATATTCATCGTGAGATTGGGCCCCGATTCTGATCTGACCAAATAAACTTTAGATGAGAAATTTCCGCACTACAGACAACCGAGCAAGGAGAAGAGTTGAGATGAGCTGAGAAGAGATGAGAGGCGTTGAGATGATCTGAAACATATGAGAAGAGCTGAGAAGACATGAGAACATCTGAGATGAGCTGAGTTGAGATGAGCTGCAAACCATACCTAACCCAAAAACAAACATGACATGAAGTTGCAACATCCCAGACACAAACAATGAAACAAATGAAAAAGAACAACATCTAGAATAAGATAGAGTAAGTATGCAAACATAATACTTGTACCTTTCAAGCAATATCAAAGAATAGTTTTTTTTTTCAAATCAACTTAAGGTTAGGCTGTCCAAGCATTTTGTATATGGACTATTAGGCAGAAAATTGTCTTAGCTGATCTTAGAGGTAATGGCTGCCAGGTGATGCTCAGCGAAGATGGCCACAAAAAAGATACATGCTCCAGCCAAGACGCGAACACCCTCGAACATGTACCAAAAAATACCTCACCACATACACGAACAAACTCAAAAAAAAGATAACAACCTAATAAATAATATTAGTTAATGATTTTATTTTGACGCTTTTTGAAATGAATTTACACGTTTTGATACTCCTTTTTAAACAGCTTCAAATAACTTGGCTAACTTGCAGCAATAAGCTGCATAAGTCCCAAGCAGCAGCAAAACACAGCTGATCCCAGCTCATCTTAGTTTATCTCAGCTCTTCTAAGCTCATATTAGCTCATACAAAACCCACAGCCCATCAAAGAAGCACCTGCTAATCGCATTGGACTGGCTACGCTATTTTTGGTGGCTTTTGATGTGTGTTTGGGCGCTGCCGCAACTGTGTTTTGCAAAGGGCTGAGCGGCGCTGAGAAGAGCTGAGATAAGCTAAGAAGAGTTGAGAAGGGGTGACCAGAACTGAGGAGAGTCATGACAAACTGAGTAAAGCGGAGAGGAGCTCAGAAGAGCTGAGCTGAGAAGAGCTTATCTGAGTTGAGAGGAGCTCAGAGGAATTGAGAGGAGCTGAGAGGGCACTGAGGCAAGCTGAGAAAAGTTGAGACGAGTCGAGACAAGCTGAGCGGAGATGAGTTAGAAGAGATGAGAAGGAAATCTCACGAACAAATGTCAAAAACTAAGGATGTCAAGAAAAGGAGACAGGAGGAATGTCAGATGATGGAGATGTCAAGAGATTGTTTCTGCAAAGCACACAGGGCTGCTTGACATCCTATAGGCACACTCTATTTTCGTGCCATTCTAGGCTTTAATTTTGGAACTTCCCTTCCCGTTTGGCCCATTGTGATCTGATGAGTTGACTCATGCTATTATGCAACATTTGCCGGGGTAGATTTTAAAATCATTTTATGCAGCTTTAGTAGGCTGGGTGGTAATGTTGAGGGTGGGAGCACCATCAGTTCCTGCTTGTTTGGGACAGCCACTATCGAGGTGCAGAACATTCATGTAAAATGGTGTTGAATGTTTGAAATGTTTTTTATTCAAAGTTTTCGAACACCAATTGATTTTGGGTGAAAGGACCGGGTTGACTGCTTCTTTCACAGCATGTTGAGGTTCCAATCTGATACGAAAGACTCGGCGTATATTGGAGTTTGAAAGCGGGATAGTGCGCTAGTGGGTTTGACGCAAGGTTTGCTTGTTCACAGTGGACCTTGACACTTGGCTGCCACCTCATTTGTCCTGCAGCTCGAGAGGTTTAGTTGATGTACAGTAGGGAATGTGGCAGACTCTTGGCTTCCCAATTAAAGTGCAAATTGAAAGATACAACCACTGCCAGAGCAACGGACAACGGCTGTTGGAAGAAAGTCTAGGACTTCTCAAATGTGGTGGGAGTGCATCGACACACATGACAGAAACTGCAGACGATAAAGTCAAGCACCAGTCCTTTTGAAACTATAGGCAAATAGCAGCAGCTTGCATCACATGTTTATTATTTTTGAATATGTTTGCATATATGTTTGCTATATATATAATATATAACACATATATGTTCTATACAACTAGTTTCAAACTAAACAGCCATGCGCTTTGCCAATACTGCATGTTGCCCAGCCTCCGACGAAGAATTGCTGGTCCAAAAGGATGACCAGATTGAACCGGATGACTTGTGCTTCGACCGAGCGACCGAGTAGGGCCCCGGAGAGGGCAACCCGGGTCCCAGCTGTGTGGTAGATACCAATGATACCAAGTCAACTCATGATCTCCATGTCCCTCCGCAGCATGTGAACTTTGCTGTGGCACACTTTTTGCACTTTGCTGTGGCCGAGGCTTCAAACCAAGATGTATGACTGGCTGCCTCCTTGGTTCAAGGAAGGGGACAGCTTCTTTGGCATCGACAAAGCGGTGAAAGTCAGGTTGAACGATGACAAGCAGAGGCGTCGAGGCGTGTATGCGCAACTTGCACAACTGGAGGAGGACAGCTGGCGCCGGGTTTTCGTGACAAGTATGCAGAATGGTTGACCGAAGCCAACCAGCAATACGCCGCAGCATTTCTTGACGATAATTTCACACAGAATGTGCTCGGTGACATTGCCAATCTTCAAGACAGCTTGGGGTCTCGAGGTCGTACTGTACTGGTGTGCTTTGCGTAAAGCTTCGCGACTAGGTGTTAGTTGTATACCTGGTCAAGATCATTCATGAAATTCATGTGTGTGGTGAAGGTCCACGCGCAGCTGCAAATTGCATCACAGCCCAAGATGTTTAGTGGAGCTTGTCGCTGTGGACAGAATACATGAGCTGATCAATGCTGATCATGTATCACATTAATGTGATCTCATGTTTACTTGCGCGGAAATGATTTGATTAATGCTACAAGCTTCACTCACTCACGTGATTTCCGGTGATAGGAAAGGGATTCCCAAATTTTAACCCCCCATTGGGGTACCTAAATAAAATGAAGGGGCAGAAGCCCCTTTTAAAATAAACAAAATAAAATGAAAATAAAATGGGTCAGACCCCAGCATTATATTTTGTGGGTGCATTTTATTTTTTGAGCTGCCTAACCCATCAAATTAAATGACAGAGATAGCATCATAGCAAAGATGCACAGCTGTGCGTCTTTGTGATGGCTGCCATCCACTAGAAATTGGGGGCCCCTAAGGCACCCGCATGAGGATTGCTATTCTTACCCTTGGGCACC
>Ga0126342_10010601_pt1 | contig 16494 bp, 18 predicted proteins | sample Cyp1metagenome_FD_92528 | JGI IMG/M metagenome (GOLD analysis project Ga0126342, IMG submission 92528) | Coral microbial communities from Lord Howe Island, Old Settlement Bay, Australia - Cyphastrea 1 metagenome | ecosystem: Host-associated > Invertebrates > Cnidaria > Coral ... | reverse complement strand
TATTATCTCACATACTTAACCACTACAAACTTCTATGACCAGCCCATGTTTGAATCTAGAAACATATGTGACCTAGGGTTACTACAAAATGCAAGGACACATGGTCCTAGGGGGACTGTAAAAGCCATTGAAAAAAATATTTTATATAGGACCCAAGTCCACTACTTTTGTAGTGGAAATTCCAGGATGGTAAACCATCCATTTCGATTAGGGCCATCGAATCTAATTTTCCATGGCGAACTGTTAGTCATAACCAGGTTGGGTATCACTTCAACAATTCTTCACAAAACACAAAAATGCTGGATGTTGAGAAAGGTAAGACTTCCCCATTGGGATGATATGATGATGACCTTTCTGGGAAAGCATCTGTTCGAATCCTCCACCAGCATCTAGCTCTAGTGTTTCAGAAAATCTTCCATGAACATATAGGGTTATAAGGCCCGGTAGGAGGCATAGATTGTAAATGTTCAAAATCTATATATATTTTGTATTCCAACTGTATTCCTGGTGTATCTAAAATGGGGGTACCCCCATGGATTGGATACCCCAATAGCTGGATGGTGAATGGAAAATCCTATGAAAGCAGAGGATTTGGGGGTACCCCCATGGGAAAGCTCCATATATGAACAACATTCAACAAGCATGGCTTACACTACACGTTCTCGACCTGGAACCGGAACAGGAAAACTTGAGGAGAATCTCAAGTTTCAGCCAAGCAATAAGCTGGGCCAGGCACCCCATGGGTTCATCATCATGCTCATCATGCCCATCATCTTACCTTTCCTTGGGCAAATGAGCTGCACGTTTAGAACATCTTCGGTGTTTTCCACACCCCCACTTTTGCTTGGACACTGCAAAACAAGAGCCAATTTACATCGATTTGCACTCACAAGTCCTCGCTCAAAACTCCAAGACTCACATCTTTTCATTTTGGGACACCCATTTGAGTTCAAACCGTATTCACCAGGCCTGCAACCCGAGAACCGGTTCCTCATTTCCCTTATGCATTGCAGTGACAACACTAGCGATCCCAGTTAGAATTGGTACTTGGACTCACGTATAGTACCTGGTTTTTCAATCCTCAGCGAATGTGGTGTGGCAAACCTCATGATTTACGGCTAGTGGGATGCACATCAGGTGGGCAATAAACAATGGCCATTCCAGGAACCTAAATTGATTGGAGGTACCTACCATATATAAGGCCGAAAAATAAGGCCTATGTAAGAGAATATCCCCAGAAAATATGGCCTGATATGGTACAGTACCTCCATTTTAGGATCCTGAAATTCCCATTGAACTCGGCCGACTGTTGAAACTACCCCTGGATATGACGGAAAAAGTGGGTCAACAGGTACAATCCACCGGGTTTTCCGCTAATGTTTGGTTGGACAATAAAGCAGCCCTGGTCATTAAAATGAACATCCAGTTGAGCTAGGAAACCCTGTCCCATCCAAATATACTGATTGTTTAATAACTATCAATTCTTACGGCTTGGCTCACTATCCCTATTGATCCAGGTGATATCATGTGATATTGTGATCATTATATACGTATAATAAACCTTAATGAATCCACAGTCCAAGTACTAAGGGTGATAGATTACATTTAAAAAAAAAAAAAACTAATTATGTGGTTTTATCAACCGTGTCATATGGTCTTATACTACCCATTTCTACCAACACTTGGATAATAAGACTCAATCAGATTTCAATCAAAAAAATGCAACATGCTATAATTGGACTGAATAAGATCCGTTTAAACCCCACTGTTTCATACCCTGTGGCAATTTAACATAGCTATTGACAATGGCCATTTAGTTCGTTGATTTACCAAATAAATAGTTGGTGATGTTCCATAGTTATGCCAACGTTTACCAGAGGGTACATAACAATACATACTATATGGAGGTCACCATAAATGGGATGGTTTATAATGGAAAATCCTATTGAAACAATATATGCACAATATATTGAACAGCAGTATGTGCGACTAATGTGGAATGTGTCATTCAATAATGTTTCATACCCCATGGTTTCATACCCACTGTGAATAAGATCCAAAACGTTTCATCCCCATATAGCAATATAACAACACTTTTTCCATAGTATATAGTTATATGTGATAGTTTTTCACTAATGTGGGTAAACCAATAATAAACCATCCCAAAATCACCATTTTTATGGGTGGTATAAACCATGAACAAAATGGGGTGGTTTAATATTGTTTTAACCACCTCAATTAATGAAAGTTGATTTAACATGATTTAACCATATTAAACATGGCCTTTCGTTGATTTACCAGATACATCCAGATACCCAACACCTGGATGGACCGTTCTCCGGAACGTTCCGACTGGACCGTTCCGAGTCTCATTCCTTTCATGCCACCGCCCTTGCCCCGATCTGCCCGCGGGGTGGCAAAGACCACGGTCACCGCATCGGTCAAGTTCTGGGGCACGTTGCCTCACCATTGGATCACAGGGATTTCCATGGGGATTTCATGGAAAAAACATGGGAATTAATGGGAATTCACAAAAATTTCATGGAACTTCATAGGATCCAATGGGATTTAATGGGGGTTCATAGAATTGTCATAGGATTTCATGTGATTACAATGGAGATTTGATGGGTTTTGATGGAAGAACAACATGGGATCTCATGGCATGTCCTTATATGAATCCCATGAAACCCCATGAGGCCCGTACTTATTTGATCTGCATAGATCAAGATGTTTGTCAACATTTAGGATTTTGGGGCAAACTGGAAAATCCCTTATAAACTGGAAAATCCCTTATAAATGGATGTTTTAATGGGAAAATCATCTGTAAATGGCCCATTTTCCATGGCTATGTTAAATAATTAACCAGAGGGTAAATGTCTCTAGGATCTCTAGAAAATATCGCATAGCTTGTCTGAACATGGGGTAATTACCCCAGAATCTGATGTTGGACTATCGTCTCACCCATTCAAATTGCACTTTGACGGGTATACTCGATTCTGAACACACCCATGGAAAAAAACAAGACCGATTGGACAGAACGCAAAACCGATAGGTTCCCCTGTTTTGCGGCAAGATTTCTAGGGGTATTTAACGGCTAGGGAAAGGGATTGGGTCCCCATCATTAGCGAAATGGACAGATCAAGAAACAAACAAAGGAACACAGCAGCAGAATTGGACATGGAGAGGTGACCAAGATTATTGGTATATATTGGTATGATTTAATGGATGCTAAAATGTCCATCAGGTAGTCAAAATGGGGCCATGTGGCTGCACAGAATTCTCCATCGCACCCGAAAAAAATGCCCAGTCGGAAGCAAAGTATGAGGATGTATGAGGAAATTTGATCCAAAAAAACACCCGTCTTTTGTGGGTCCGTTGGTATCCCATGCTTGACTCATACACCCGCTGCAAACGCCAAGGTGCCATTGACGTTTTCCACAATCCACTTGGCGTCCTCCACGGTTTCCATGATGACGAACGCGGCTTTCGCATTCCTGGCAGAGAATGCAATCCCGCAGTTGTTTCAGGGACTTGGAGTTTGAGTGAGGAAAAACACTACATATCATGACATTATCTGGTTGGTGGTTTTAACCATTTTGAATAATATTAGTCAATGGGAAGGATTATCTTATACATTATGGAAAATAAAAAATGCTCCAAACCACCAACCAGTTATTATATCACACTGAGATACATTCCCACGATAATTTGTAAAGGGGATCTTGAAGATGAACACAGGCAGATCGAAGCAAAGGAAACATGATTCACCAAGCCGGACAAAGGCCATTTTTGAGGGGATGTTTTTTCTCTAATCGTCGCGCATTGAGTCCTGATCTTTGGAGTTGAAGATATCAATGGTCTCAGCAATTCTAAAAGAAACCACTTGGGCGGAAAACCAATTCTGAGATATGAAATTCCCTTGGTTACTTGGTTTGGTTTCTACCCAAGAAAATGGTTTTAGATATGTTTTTCAATGTTGTTCCACCCCAAAATGTGAGACCATTGGTACCGGATGGGGCTCCGCACTTCCCGGGACTCACTGGAAGTGTAGTCACCTGCTTGACCTCAGCGGCCCAGCTTCCCATAGCACATGGTTGTAACCAACAAATATGGTGGAAAAAAGCAGCTGCGTATATAATAAGCAATATGCATCATATTTCATTATAGGGATATATATATATATGATTATATATGTATTCAATATGAAAATAATTATACATATATATATAATATATATATAATATATAATATATATATAATATAATATATATAATATATAATATATATATAATATAATATATATATATGGGAATATTCATGGCGCTATGAATATAAATGGCATATTGCTTGGTATCCCCCGGTGTGATCATGGCCATGGCAGGCCGCTGGGAAATCCCCCAACGAGATGAAGCATGGTTGGAGCGTGATTTTGCGACAAACCCATGGTATCTCCTTCATTGCTGTGTGAGAATGCCTTGTTTTTTATGTTTTGTTTTTACTCTCAAACCCAAAAAAAAAAACAATGTTTGATGATTCCACTGAATTCAAATAATAGTGTCATTTGGGGCTCAAGGGGACTTGTTTATAGGAGGTCTCTTCGGAGAAGCGGGGCAGAAGTTCCCATGTACTCACCAAAATCACCATAAATACTGTAAATATCCCCTTGAAATTCACCCCAAGGGGTCAGACCCCTCTAGTAGCTATAAAAACCACGGGGTCTTGCAAAAAGCTTACAAAGTGAATGGGTGCTCGTAAAAAAATCTCCCTACAAAATGGTAGAGCTTTGTGCATCAACCAGCTCTTTCCAGCACCCCCACATTTTGTATGGAGCTATATTTTGCCCGGATGTTTGATTTCTATCTTTTTCTGAATATGAATTTTGCTTGCATGCTTCGACCCTGAACCCCAAAAACGGCGTCATTTTGTAGGAACCTGTTGCTCTGCCATTTCCCTGCGTTTTTCTCAATTGTCTTTAAGGAGCAACCCATCCTTTTTGTGAGGAAATGGGCTCAATGACATGTGCGTGTCCTGTCTTTTTACAATGTTGACAAAAAGTGAAGCGTTCATACCCCTTCTTCTTTTGCCCAAGAGTTGAGTTGTGTTGGAGCGCCAGGCTGACGCAGACAAGTGGCATGGCGTTGTATTTTGAATTCCCTACAAAATGACCATTAAAATCAACAGAGGGATTCCCTACAAAATGGATGGCCCCAACCCAGCCAAGTTTTCAAACTGCATTTTGAGTGAGATTGCTATATGATAGTGATTTCATGCGTAGATCATCTATTTTATTGCTCTTACAATATGGCCAGGTGCAGGCAGGCTCCCTACAAAATGACCTCCGAAATGGGCCTAGAAATGGCCCTTCAAATTAGTACATGCTACAAAACGGCTGGGCTCTTGAAAGTGATTTCCTACAAAATGACCCTGGAAATCGTGCTTGTATGGGCCTTAAGGCCAGCCACTTCATAGGGGAAATTTCAACGGGGATCTGTAAATGGGTTATATTAGGACCGTTCCCAAATGATAGGTTTGTAGCATTGGGTTTTACCACATCATACATGATGAGTTACAACCCCACAAAACTGTTTGGCTTTATAAACCCATTATCTAGACATGTCTTTTCATGTTTCCCATTCATTCTCATGGGGATAAATTACATAAACCATCATAAACCCAACCAGCAACGTCTCAAAAACTTACGTCCCAGTCTCTGCGCCGTACTGCGCAAAGATCTGTTTGCCATACTCGTTGGTGCAGTCAATGGGCAGCCCCGTCCTCGGTGTGAGCTGTGCCATAGGCGTGGCCGCGGTCATCTCACACAAAGACTTGGAGTCAACAAAAACAAATATGGGGAAAGATGTGAAAAATATGGACCAATCCAAATGATAGTAACTGGTGAATGTGACTATTTATGCTAAAGCTATCTAAAACTACAGTTATGGATGGTGCTAACAAGGTATCATTCACCTGCAAGTTCTATCTTGGGTGGTTGTCCGAGTAAAAGCCCATAAACATGGATACACCGCTCCTTCACATCCGAATGTGTTTTTGTTGGGCTTAAACATCAATCAAGAACTGTTATTGACACTGCAGGAAGGTGTGATGTTTGAAACCACCCTTAAATCCTCTGAGTTCAGAAAGCCCCATGGCAAGGGCCCACCCTTGTTCTACCAAGTCTCACAAAAAGGGTCTCGCTGGGTGCTGGTTCTTGCGCCATCTCTGGAGGCGGCGAAACAACAAAAAGATGAGAACGGAACAGAAAAAGCCAGCGCCGAAAACCAAAAAAATGTGGAAATGAGAAGTGAAAGTCAACTGAGATTAAAACTAAGCCGTGTATCTCTTCATGTCTTGATGCCGTTCTGAAGCCCAAGCAGCACGGAGTCCATTGCGACGACCAATCGTTGAATCCGGTGGCATGTTTCGCATCACACCATCCCGCCCCGGGTGGGATAGAAACATATAGAAACTGATTCCAGGATTTGTCTGAGCCCCTAAATTCCTAGATTCTGGCTGGTGGTTTCAACCTTACCCCTCTGAAAAATCATGGAGTTCAGTTCGTCAATGGCTTTCGGATGACATCCCAAATGTTTGAAACCACCAACCAGCAACCAGGATTGTCATCAGTTTCCCTATGAAATGGCCGACTCAAGTGGGGTTGGTTCTCCGCCGAAGCCGCCGGGGGAGCGCTTGGCGCCTAGAGAAGAAATTCGCGAAGTCTACCGCCTGTATATCATGATAAAATATGATAAATCCTATCATCGTCAATCTTTGTCCACGAAAATTATCTGTTCAGAACATAACTCTAGAAAATCACCACATTTTGTTGGTATAACCAGATTAAAAAATCATATTTTGCTGGGCACATGGCACATTTTTTTGGCCAAAAACCCTGAAGGATTAACCCACCTCTCCCAGGCTGCCGCTGGCCGCTGTTTTTCACCGCCGGAGCTGGGCAAGGGCAGCTAGGGCCACCATGGGTCACCTGGGTCCTGGCAGGATCGAAAACCTGAAGTTTTTGTGAGGTATAAAAAAAAAAACATGAGTGGATCGTTCATAGTATGCTTATATAATCATGGTTAAGAATTGTCAGTAAAGTCAGTAATGGCTAATCATCATGAATTGTTACCCTCTGGTCATCAAACCTGGCAACGGAAAATCAACGACATGATGATTTTCATGGAGGTTTGAATAGGAAAATCGATCGTTTGACTCCCGGAAGGTATATTTTTATATCATTTACAAAATCCTGGGACACCAGACCTCGCTATTTTTCGAAGACATGGCTAGGACATGGCCTCGGGTGAAATCACCAGATTAAGTCGTACAAAAAAGGGAGCGCTCCGATTCAGAGTGGCTATGTCTGCAAATACAGGACCCAAAAAAACTCCAAAGGTTTGAAACATCACTTTCCGCATTAAAGTATATTAAAGTACAGTATATTAACATGACAATGGTGTACTAGTCTTAGTGCAATTTTTGGCTGGTTGGTGGTTTCAACCTACCCCTCTGAAAAATGACGGAGTTCATCAGTTGGGATGTTGAAATTCCCAATGGAAAGTCATAAAATTCCATGGTTCCAAACCACCAACCAGATATCTCATTAACCATTATTAACCATTATTAACCACTATTAACCACTATTAACCACTATTAACCACTATTAACCACTATTAACCACCATTGACCACTATTAACCATTCCCAATATATGAAAATTCCCAGTCACCACCAACCAGTTGGTATATACAGCAAGGTCGATGCCAATGATTCACACATTCTTGCGCCCAGGTCTCAAATCGTTTACCGCATCCTCCTTAGCAAAAATGTATTAAGATTTATTACAGATGTTGTTATACCATCTTAGTAAATCTTTATACTATTAGACCTTAAATGGATATGGGCTGGTCTAAAGTATAAAGAATCCATCTTAAGACAAACCCACATCCATTTTGGCATGAAAAACATAGAAAAAAACTCCCACCTCAGACCAGTCCGAAGCTAGGCCCCACCTGGTACATCAGACGATAAGATCGAGAATCAAGAGTGGTATATGGGTTATACGGGGTATATGGGTTATATGGGTTATTTGGGTTATGTGGGTTATGTGGGTTATATGCTTTTGTCACCCAACATTTTGGATTTACAGCACCATTTTTGCCACACAGGGACAAACTGTGGGGAAAAAAAGGGTTTGCCACCATTTGTGTTTGGCAAGAATAAGACACATTGGGAAAAACGATGGGACAATGAGCTTTGAAGCAAGCACCAGTTTATGGCTGTGTATGGGGAGAATGGGGGTTCTGAATCATAGCATGAAACCGGTATAGTTTGACCATCATCCACTGACACTTTTGAAGTCATCTGCGGGCATTCGTCACTGGTGCGCAAAAGAGAGCGACTACAACCAGAGACGAATGAAAATTGTGTGCTGCTTGGTGGTTTTAACATGTTTTAACCATCTTCAAACATATTAGTCAATGGGAAGGATTCTCCCATATATGAAATGGAAAGTCATAAAATTCATGTTCCAAACCCCCATTTCTATCCATTTCTCCCATTGTGGATGCGACGATTTCATATAGAATTTCTAGTGACGTCATGGGGACAAACCGCAGAAACTTTCTGCGAAATCTCTGAAGATCTGATGGAACTTCGACCTCGATCCCGGTGCCGACGATGACAGATTGACTGCCTGGGGTGTTGCCGTGGTTGCCTGTTGATCATTGAATTTAGTCAGTTATTACGCTGAAATGTATCACCTCTGTGAACTCTAATATGTATTACTCTCTGGTAAACATTCACAGTGTGTTATTGAAAATGGCCCAGTCGAAATAGTTGATTTCCCGAACTTAAAAATGGTGATTTTCCAGTTCGCAAAACGTCAGTTTACCAGTTCGCGTAACTGCTTCATGAGAACTGCATGGCTTTGTCTGAAAATGGGGTACCCCATTGGAGACATCATCTTTCCCCATGAAAATTACCATGAGGCGATCAATTTGCCCCATGAAACAGATACACCCAAATCCATGATTCCTTGGATACATATGCTTCAATATCATATTTTTATATCTTATTCATGGTTAAAATCCCCTGTTCTTGTCCCATTTTTCCTGGTCAAATCAAGTGAAATCCCCTAGTATTGCTGGTGATTTTGTGGTTAAACCCAGGCCCAGCACTTCTCCACCGATTTTTTTGGGCCGCCAGGAGCTGTGCAGGTCGGTGTCTTTACTGCACCTCGCGGTGCATGATGGGTCAAGAGCCATCCGTGGTGAACACCAAAACTGTTTTTTTACATGTATACTTTGGAAATCTTTGGAACTAGTTCAAGATATATGTGTGAAACATTGTAAAACTGTATAAATATAGCTAACCCTAGTTGAACAGCTGGTATCATAGGCTTTGATCCATACTCTGGCCCTTTTGGAAAATGAGATCTTCGAGGACATTCGAGTTCAAAGAAGGACCCGGGCCTTGAAGGAGTCGCTGTACTTGTTGTTGGTAGATAGGGTTTCGATTCATGCTCTTGGCCGCAAACATATATATATATGCTACTGTATATTGATTGTATGTTCTGCATTAATCATTAATAATCATTCTGGTTGGTGGTATACCTACCCCTCTGAAAAATACGAGTTCGTCAGTTGGGATGATTTTCCATTCCCAATATGATGGGAAAGTCATAATCCATTCATGTTCCAGTTCCCACCAACCAGCATTACTGGGCATTTATATTAAAGATTATTCCCATAGAAATTTTCCAGCCCTTTCCCAGCGCCTTCACAAACGGCGGGTGGCCAGCTCTATGCCCAGCGCGAAGGTGTACAGACCTGTTGTTCCGGGGATGTGCCATGGCTGCCATGGTCCGATGAGTCATCCCGCCGTGGGGATAAATACTGTACCCGGCCTGGTAAACGTTTACATAACAAACTGGAAAATCACCATGTTTGTTATGGGAAAACTCACTATAAATGGGCCATTTTCAACAGCTATGTTAAATTACCAGAGGGTATATACTGTAACTTGGAATGGGTATGTAGATCTTGTTGTTTTTTTCGGAATCCAAGTTTTGAGAATGATACAAGATGGGTTGGTCTGAACATGAGGCACATCAAATGTGGATCTTTATGACCATTTTCCCATCAAAAATGGCAAATTGAGACATGGTAAGTTCGGTTTCAACTTTGGACAAATCCATGAATGGGGCAAGTTTGGGTACGGCCATGATAAGGATGAAAGCAACAACAGCAAATTGAAGGAACAAACTATCCCCTTAAGATAGCCAATAGGTACCCGCAATTGGAATGACACGTGTTTAATCATTATTTCCAGAGAGAATAATATATTATAATATAACACAGTATAATATAATATAATATGATATAATACAATATAATATAATACAAAACAATACAATATATAATATAATATATATATAATATAATATATATATAATATATATTATAATATAATATATATATAATATAATATGTTATATATATAGATGGCGATACGAAATATGATAGACCAAGGGGTAAACTGAGCAAAACTACGAATTTCTAACAAAGATTCCAGCGCCCAACGTGCGCCTGTGATGGGCATCACACCTGCCACGGAACACCCCCTGTGTTTCCACGCTTCATTTCAGATGCAAAATCCAGAGAAAACTTACCAAACTTTGGGCACTGAAACTGCTAGTGGTTTTGGGAGATCAGCTTTCCCACTTTTGGAGATGGAACATGAATTGTCAAAACATGTCAAAACCGACAGTCTTGCCATGGAATTAATTTGTTGATTCAAGAATCGATGACCACTACTGTGATAGGTAAATGACTCCTTTCGTTTTCAAGGCCAGTGAAATACATATCATGAATCATGAAAACATGTATCAGTACATTATTAGCATGATTATTAGCGTCACTAAAATAACTGAGCAAAATCCCATATCATATCATCCAATAAAATCTAAAAATCATTGTCATCATCGAAACACCGTTTCTCTTCGTTGGGCAGAAACCCATCAAAAATCGCCATAGATTTCTGTGGCTCAATTTATACCAAGAAAGTGACCAAAAAATGGGAATTGTGTCGCAGTTTCAAACCCCAAATGACAAACATGAATCCATCTTTCATCGGATCATTGCATCGTACACAGTAATACGAACAGGATGGGGTTTCCTCATACTGTATGGTTGTCACAGACAAAAAAATGCAATCCCCGAGGAGGGAACACGGATACTGCGAATTTAAGGTTGATTCCAAAAAAATGAAAAACATATAAACACATGTAGAAACTAATGATCTTGACAGCCACAACCAAGAAGCTCCCGAAACGAAGCAACACAAAAGCACAGAACATTGGAAATATATAGGGTTACATGTGAAAAAAAATAAACAACTCTGAAAGCAATAAACTGAACCTGTCCGGGGCTTGGATGTTGACCCATCCCATATGGAGGTTTCCTGAAATAGAGGTACCCGCTGAGGTACCCCCAGTTCTTATCCATTTTAAATCCGGATTTGTCCATTCTAAACCACCCAGCTATTGGGGTACCCCCTTTTCAGGAAACCCCCATGTAGTCAATGGTAGTCCCACTATATGGTGTTTTTCGGTCATTATTGGCTACCAGGTTTTTTTTCATTGGGTACAATAAAATATCTGTGGTCCTTTCTGCATTTTAGATGTTGACCCATCCCATAACCCCATACCCTCTGGCATCCTGAAGTTCGGTAAATCAACAAACTTTCGTTCGGTGCCATGGCTGAAAAAGTTCGCAAACTGTAACAGTCATTACCAGAGGGTATATCCCATTCATATCCCATTGAATCACGATTAAAAATCCCATGAAATCACGATAAAATCCATATAAATCATCTATAAATAGGCCATAGGATCCATGGTGCTGGTAGGGGTATATTGATTGGATCCATGTTACCATATATAGCATACATGGATCCTATGGGATAGGCCATTGTCCATCTGTTAAATAACCGGTCAGCACCAGTTGAACCGCCTTGCGCTTCCAGCTTGCGCAGCTCCGTGGGAAGCTTGGCCAATGGGATGCGCCGTACCTGGATAAACTCGCCCTCGTCCAGGTCCTGGAATTTCGGGGAAGAACTTTGGGTGGGAATTTTGGGGGATTTCCATGGAATTTCCACGGTGAAATCATGGTGAAATAAGGTGAATTAAGGTGGGAAGATGGTGATTTCCATGGTGAAACTATCTTGGTGAAACATGGTGAAACAATTTCCATGGTGAAATGACATGGTGAAATTCTGAAATGAAATGGTGAATAGTGAATCATGGAATTCTAATGATTTAATCACTGGATGGCAAAATTGAAAGCGGCTTTACCATGTTTTATGGTGATGGTGATGAATGGTGATCACAAGTAAATTCTGGTTGGTGGTATACCTACCCCTCTGAAAAATGAGTCAGTTGGGATGATTATTCCCAATATAGATATATATATATATATAATTATCTATATATATTGTACTTTCTGGTAATTTCTTACACTTTGCGAACTTGAAAATGGCCCCAGTCAAAATAGTTGACTTACCCATTCACGATGGTGATTTTCCACAATTAGTTATGATGGCCATTTATAGTTGATTTACCCATTAAAACCTCTATTTATAGTGGATTTATCCATTGAAAATGGTGGATCTGTCCATGGTTTTTGGTTAACGTTTACCAGGCCGGGTATGTCTGGCGATTCTGATCTCATCACAGAACATGTTTTGGCAAATCAGTGGAGGGCTACCCCAAACCAGGAGTCTGGTAACTGGTTGGTGGTGCAATGTGCCCATCTTGAAAAATGATGGAGTTCGTCAATGGGGTTGGGATGACATCCCATGTATGAAATGGAACATAAAACATGTGCAAAAAACCACCAACCAGGGTAAATAGGTTTGGGCCGGGAGCTGGTGAACCCCATCTCTCATCATAGAAACCCGTTCTTAAATAAGGGGTTTCTCTTCAGAAACCCCTCTTTTTTCATCAACCAACCCATGGGAATTTGGGACATCCGATTTTCCGTGGGAATCCTCACAACATTATGACGAACAAGATATACCATCTGGTTATGACGAACAGGGCCAGCCATGGAAAGATCCACCATGCTATTAAGAACGGTAAACCATCTATTTCTATGGGCCATCTATACCATGGCGAACTGTTAGTCATAACCAGATGGGTATAATGTTTATTCATAATCACTAATTAACAGCAAAAAAACACCTTTCATAAACCATAGTAATCAATCATTGCTTTAATTATCAATGTTCAATTACCATACCTATTATTATTAAATATCTATAAATGCTGATTTTCCATGGCTGGCCCTGTTCGTCATAACCAGGTTGGCTAATGTCCCGAAAAAAAAAATTGACGATGCCCATGGGGATTTCACCATCTTTTAGCTGGGTAGATCCACTATTTCGACTGGGTCATGTTCAATCGCAAACTGGGTATGGGTCAAAACCCTGGTACCTAGTGAACCCCAAAATAGCTGGTAAATGGATGTTCATCCCACTAAAAATGTATCTATAGGTATTGACCCATACCCAACTGTTAGTTTACCAGAGGGTATGATATAGGGATAATAAGGGTTTGCGGATAGGGCGAATCAACAAAACATGGACATCTCATCATAGAAAATGGAAGTGTCATCAATAGAGATGCGGAGGCTAGCTCAACAAAAAACGAATTTCACCAACAAGAACTTGATTTGTAATGCACAAAAATGAACACTTTAGCAAAGTTGTTGCTACCAAATTTCAATGATCGAATTCAATTTATTTTACCATTTTGGATTGTCATCTAGTACACCAATAATTGAATTGTGTGGCGTTGCCACCAAACATGACGATCCAACATGGTGACACTCTCTGGGAATCAAACATGGCAATCGACAACTTGTGGAATTTGCTCACGTCTCAAGGGCAAATCATCTACATTGATCTGCAAACGGATTGATGTATATGCATTAAAGTTTTGGGGAAATCAATGGTTTCTTGCCACCGCATATCAGGACTTCCTGTCATGTTTTCCCTTGAATTTACAGGCACGGTCTTGACTTATACCAAATCCGTTGAAAGGTCAATAGCATTCAATAGCAACATTGGCTTATGGGAAAATAACCAAGACATCGCTACAAAAATGATGGCTAAAACGGTAAAACATGACCTAATGTATGTTTTCCCTTGCATCTATCCATGGAGGATACGAACTATGTACAAACATGGTGATCGTCTGATGTCTGGGTATGAGTCAAGCTGGGCAATCATGTTCATCCAACAACTTACAGGTGGCTAGACTATCCATGGGGAACGAATGACAACGATGGATAATCATGAAAACAAATAGTAACTACATCATAGTATGATATCTATAACTAAATGTAATTTCATATATGCCTTCATGATAATTAACTGAAAAATGTTATATATCTGGCATGTAATAATCCCACCACAATCACAAGAACCAGTGCGAAACGCCAGCTCTGCAATCGTGTCCTGGCGCGGTGTCTGGTTCTCCTTGGTGGCTGGAGAATCCTCCAGCACTAGTTCGATCATGTTCTAAGCGAATTAAACAATAAACCTCTACTGCTTGGTGGTTTTTCGCCCTACCCCTCTGAAAAATCATGGACAACTCGTCACTTGGGGTGGATTGAAATTCCCAATGGAAAGTCATAAAATTCCATGGTTCCAAACCACCAACCAGATATCTCATTAACCATTATTAACCATTATTAACCACTATTAACCACTAATAAACCACCAATAAACTTCTATATATTTTTCATAGGGATGTCCTGCTGCCATCCGTATACCGGAGGCAACGACCTACGACGCAAAAGCCCCGCACTGGAAGTCGTATCGGATCCTTTTTTTGTCTCAGATGATCTCCCCCGAACCAAACATTTTTTTTTTTTGCTTGTGAAAATCACCAGAAAATGTTCACCATTTCAATTAATATCCATGTCTTGATCAAATCTCCGGGTTTCAAAAAAAACAACCAGGTCACTTTTATCTCCAAAAAATGCCATAAGTTCACCATTGGAGATTCGAGGCACCGGGCGATCCAAATCCACCTCCAACACCACCAGTTTCACCTGGGAGTGTTGGACGAAAAAATCGCTCAAAACTCGGCCCAGAATCTGGAGAATTCATGATTCAATATGGCAGTGTGTCAAAACCTTGTACCCCTGGTGAACATCAAAATAGCTGGTAAATGGATGTTCATCCCACTAAAAATGGTATTAATAGGTATTGATCCATACCCATATGACTCATGTCATTCCTTTCCAAGTTTTTCTTGAAATTTCGAACTTGGAAAAAATACCCTCAAAAACACACAGGAGCCGGACCAGCATCAGTTCTTTTTCTCAAAAATGGTGCTGGCATGCAGGTTGCACTGGGGTATCAGTATTGACCTTTGGCCAATCGTTTCTTCAATTTTTGGAATGGTTCACATCGCGGGTCACCATATGCCCATCTGGGAGGTCAACTTAACAAAAAACATACAGACAGTGCCTCTATTGTGCTAATGATTATCAGGTTGGTGGTTGAGCCCTACCCCTCTGAAAAATCTGAAAGGCAGTTGGGGTTACTATTCCCAATATATGGAAAAGTAAAAAATGTTCCAAGCCACCAACCAGTTATATGATTGCTTCCACCAATCAAAAGCACCCATTACTCAAATATCAACTTTTGAGAAAAACATACATCTCCATCATTACCTAACGTTGCTCAAACATGTGGATTTGCCTGAACAAATCTGAAAATAGGATCCCCCATTCCATCCACTAGTCTAAAGTGTCCTTTTCTCACTTTTCCCATACTAAGAATTGCCATAACTGGGGATTGGTCCTCATTTTCAGACAGATCCAAGTATCATTTCAGATTGATTAGCTATAGTATCTATATCTATATCTATACCATCAAAAAAAAATAATTAAACACCATTGAACACCATATTAAACCACCATTGAACACCATATTAAACCACCATTGAACACCATTAAACCATATTAAACCACCATTAAACCAGCCCATTCCTGAACCACAGCCGGCAAAAAACCGAGTGACCGTCTCATCACTAATCCCCGGCGACATCGTCAGCGGCCCGTAGACCTGGGATGCGTGACCGTGGTAGCCTCCGGCGGCGGCTTCACGGCTGAAACGCGTCGACGAATGGCGGCCGATGGGCCGATGGGCCGATGGGGATGGGGACCATGCCATAGAGATTGGACTGTTGGAACATAGTTTTGTTGGAAAGTACATTGAGAAACATGTTTCATTGAGTGATCTAATTGGGTGATCTATTTATGTATCTATTTACTTTTGCAGTACCGTGCACAGAATAGTCGTAGGAGTAGTAGGAGTAGTAGGAGTAGGAGTAGTAGGAGTAGTAGGAGTAGTAGGAGTAGTAGGAGTAGTAGGAGTAGTAGGAGTAGTAGGAGTAGTAGGAGTAGTAGGAGTAGTAGGAGTA
>Ga0126342_10010600_pt1 | contig 16496 bp, 15 predicted proteins | sample Cyp1metagenome_FD_92528 | JGI IMG/M metagenome (GOLD analysis project Ga0126342, IMG submission 92528) | Coral microbial communities from Lord Howe Island, Old Settlement Bay, Australia - Cyphastrea 1 metagenome | ecosystem: Host-associated > Invertebrates > Cnidaria > Coral ... | reverse complement strand
TGAAAAACTTGTGACAGCAGCGAAGAAAAAAATGAGCGAGAGAAAACATGTTGTTTGGAACATTTTTTTGTATTTTTGACGCATGGGTAAACGTCTTCAGACCTTCAGCATCTGTAAGGTCGATGGGTCTAGACTATTGAGATTGTTTTACGTGATTTAGCTATGTAACTTTTCTTCAGACCTCGTTTTTAGGGTCTACAGTGTAAGATCCAGGGTCCCTGCCAGGTAGCTGATGGTATACCTTTTCAACATGGGGAAAAAAAATAATATACCAAGACTGGAGATTTAAGCACACCACATGGGATATGTATACCCCAGTTTATGGCAATTGTAATAGCGATTGTGGATTTTTTGGGGTATCGGTAGCGATAGAAAAACCAAAGTTTAACCACTATTTCTGGTAGTTGAAACCATCTAGTAAACTACATAGCTGTGGACAAAAAAAAACAGGGTTTAAATAGGTAAATCGTGGTAAATCATCATAAATCATCGAACTAAATGAGCCATGTTCATCCATGAAATCCCGTTCGCTATGTTGGTTTACCGGAGGGAATGGGAGGCAGATACGTGATGATGGTTGGCCAGTGTTTCTCAGTGTTTATTATTGGGCATCAGGGGCAAGGGATTATATCCTTAAGCGGCTTGCATACTTGCATACCAGTTATATAGATAGTACTTGTCCACATAAGAATGGTGATTGGCTTGACAAAAAAAAGATCGTTGGTGTAACAAACAAATGCCAGTGGTTGACTGATAGCCCAAAACATGTGCATTTTTTTGGTTGTTCAATTCACGGGTGGGTTCAGATTGAATATCATGTTTCCATGTCAAAGCCAATGTAGTCAGTCTTGGTGGGTTCATTGGGTCGGTCTATGTACCTTGAAATGCGAAAAAAATGATCAGTTGATAATTGGCCGTATCAGCCCAATGAAACCAGCCAGGGGGGTAACCTGGGGTCAGCATTATTTGGTAAATGATAAATATATGATACAGCATCAATTTCAAACTTAATTATGTAATGTCAATCCCCTTAAAGCGTGATTTCCCGTACTAACTTTAATGTATTGGGCAATTATTGTGGTAATCCCAATAGTATACAACCACATGGTGGCAACACCAGTAATTGTTGGTGTCTCACAGCACCGGAGTGGTAAACAACAAGGATTGAATATAGATGAATATAGAATATACAGAATATATCAACAGGATGTACGCCCAGGTTGAATGTTGACAAATATGTTTTTTGTTTTGATATTTGGGTGCACCATCCAGAATAGCAATACGTCACTTTTGTGGTACCAGCACTGACTCATGAGCCAGGGTTTACACATTTTATTGGCATTGCGGTGATCATTCACGTGGTAGTTTCAACGCCTATATATAGTAGACATTCTACCCTGGAAGTTCAAAGGGACCACTTTGCAGTAGTCAAGTTGACAACCGACCCTCTTCAGTTCTTTTTCAGCGACCTCAAATCTCAAAGCAGTGCAGGCTGCTCGATCTCTTTCTATACTGTTATTGGCCCTTGCAGGTTTTTTTTAGCTTTTACCCCCAAAGAAAGTGCTTTGGTGGAAATGCCAACGAAAGAACTAACAGTTTGATACATTTTGAAGCAACACTTGGTGGCACTTGACCACTTTGCAGAGCCGAAAAATCACGAAGTCAGCACAGAGATATCCCTTTCGAGTGCCCCTGGATGTAGGTTCTGGGTTCCAATAGAATGAAGAAGGCGCGAGTTTCACGTTGATCCACCTTGGAGCAAACATCTCTGTTGGTTAGTTGTGGGGTTAGCTGTGGGAATATGTTGCTCCGTGGTTCCCATATTCCCATAAAAGGGATTAAAAGGGGACGGTAACCCCTCAATTTCAGATGGCTTTATATGATTTTATATGTCTATGAGAAGGAATCCCATGAGTGGGCCCTGGGCCGAACATTCGATCTATTTAAGTCGATCTTTCGAACATGGCTTGAACATTCCGCTGAAAACAAACATGGAGATGTAACGTGTTTTTTGATCCAAGATGAAAGGGAGTGTAAGATCGCCAAATAATAATCAACCAATAATCAAACAATTGGTTATTTAATTACTGAACTAGTTTTTCCGAAAATTTCATGAAGCAAAACATAGCAAAACTCTACAAGAAATCTCTTGAAAGCAATGGGTTGCATTCTCGATGACCCAGGAATGGCGAAATTCGAATGGTGCTGGATGTCAAATCCAATCAGTTTCCGTATTTCGAGTGACCCACCTTGTCCCCTGGTATCCGGCTGGTTACCGTAGAATTTATTCGCAAATACTCGGATTAGCATTGATTATCCGACCGATGTAATTATCCAATGTTGCTTGTATGATTCTATTCTTCCTTTTCTATAGGGGATACGGGGATAGCTGCAGCTGGGAAAGCATGGGAAAGCGCTAAACTACGATTGCTTGAGTTCCAGCCGATCCTTTTCTCAACAGGAACTGGACGGTTCAGACGGTTCTCCATCATTTCTGGATGGGGGTTGACACATTGGACAATATCATGCTGCACGCATCCAGCCTTTTTTTTCATTGTCAAATGTTGAGACACGTTCTTCTCAAGCAAAAATGTAAAAGAAAACGTGAACGGCCACGGTTTGGTTGTCCTCATCCTGGTAAACTGGCAGTTTCAAGGGATCATCAAGCCCGTGGCTGGGGTTTATCCAGTTTATCACCGAACTCAATGATCTCAAAAAGGAGGTTCGCTGTTCGCTGAAAAAACATGTCGCCACGGCTGCCACGTTTGAGAAAAACATGTTTCCCCTCATTTCCAGACCCATGAGCCCCTGGATATTGGTGAAATGTGCCCATGAGAAGTCGATAAGTCGTTCGTCGAGGCAAAGACCCGAATGTCGAAGTTGGTCTCGGTTTCTTGGTATGCTTGGAGTTGGGAGACTCTAATGATTAATGTTGATTCCTGTAATGATGATCAATGATGTTTAATAGATACTATTATAAATTAATGATTATTGGGATTCAATGGAGATATTGATAGTGATGTTCATGGGATTTATATATATATATATATATATGATGGGGATAATATCCTTATATGTCAAACATGTGGTCTGCATTGTGCCTTACCCTCTGGTAATTTAACGTAGCTATTGAAAATGGCCATTTATAGTGGATTTTCCCATTAAAAATTGTGATTTTCCATAGTTATGTGAGTTTACCAGAGGGTAAATGTTCGCTATTTCGATTGTCCTAATGGAGATATCTGGGTCATTTTTTGGGCCCTGGAAAGCATGGGCTGGTCGTTGTTAGGGAACAATGTATATAAGATGTAAGTGGCTTGGAAATGGGTTGTAAATATGTGGTTCCAACCATGGTTGTAAATAATTCCCATAGGATGCATGTATGGTATATATATATTATATATATATATGCTAACATTTACCATCAATATACCCCAAATGTTAGCATATATATATATATATCACACATGGATCCTATGGGATTGGTTGGAAATGGGTTGTACAGGATGGGGCCCCCGTTCGATAGCTAAGTTGGTGCAAATAAGTCCAATAAGTATATGGTTTTTGTTGGTGATATATCTACAGTTAATGGGATTATAAATTATAACCCTTTTATAACTTGCGGGGGCACCACCTTGTAGTAAGTGGCTTGGAACCATGGTTGGAATCCATCGTACCTGAAAGTTTCCAATCCATGGGGATGTACCCCAAATATCATCCAAGTTTGACTTATGATCAATGGCCATGCAACAGGAACCGATTGATTGGAGGTACCTACCATATATAAGGCCTATTTTTTAGGCCTAAATTTCAGGGAATATCTCCAGTAAATATAGCCAAACATATGGTACTAACGTACCTCCATTTTAGGTTCCTGAAATGTCCGTTGATATGACTTACAATGTGAGGCCCCCGAGATAGCTAAGTTGGTTTATAACTCCAATAACTATGGTTTATGGTATTTATAACTATAGTTACTGGGGCTTATAAACCAACTTATATCTTGGGGGCCTCACATTGCTATGTTATTTATGTGCCATACATATAGTATAATCCCATCCACCAAACATTGGAAATGTCCATTGATATGATTTATGACTTAGTATTGAAAGCCATGGTGACTCAGGGATTCTCCATTTTAAGAAACCCCCAGGAACCCCAGTTTGCAGGTCAGGCCCAGGCAAGTTCCTATGTGGTCTAAACGATGGCACGCGGGGCAACATGTTCATTCCATTCCAAATGGAATCAGAACGCCAAGTGCTTGCCCGCGTGGAGGACTTACACAAAGTCAATCAACATAGGAATAAGCCATCATAATCAAGGACGCATTGGTTGACTCTTAATCCTCTCTCCCTATTACTAAAACGACCCCCCTCCAAAATGGTAAACACGGTGATCTATTTTTATTATTAGGGGGCATTTTAGTATTAGGGCGCCCCTAATATTCCAATGAAAACCTTAATAGTAAAAATCATAAAACTCGATTTCAAATTTGATAAAATCCCTTATTAAAATCTATAGAACATATTGCCAAAAACTGAATTTCGAAGCCTTCCCCTAATATTCCACTGAAAACCTTTTAAAAATAAAAAATAATCGATTTCAAATTTGATTAAATTCCTTATCAATATCTATTTAAAATATTGCCCAAAACTGGATTTCGAAGCTTTCCCCTAATATTCCAATGAACATCTTAATAATAACTAAATAAAACTTGGGAGATGCGACCCTAATAAAAACCTCCAGGTGCCAATCTATTTTTAATAAAATAGGCGGGTTGAACCCATTGTTTCACCATCTGGTTCTCCTATTGATTCTCAATTACCACAATTAACAATCCAATTGTGCCCAACCAAAACAAACCGGAAGTGCCAAACCAATCCTATTATTTTGCCAAGTTTATGGCACCGGGGCCCAGGGACATGTGTTTCTCAGCCATAAGATTGTTTGGCATCCTCTTTTTCGACAAAGCCATTCATCTTATTCTATTCCCATGATGCCTAGTTTAATCTGGTTTAATTCCTGTTAAGATGCAATGTTTTAACATGTTTTAACAACAACACCCAGTTGGCAACATGAACTTGTTTTTACTATATTCCAGTAGTCTTGTTTTTTCGGGAGGTCATATCAACCTACCATCATTAAATAATCCTTAAAAGGGTTGATTCCAGCATCCTTTCGACCTCCATTTTTACCCATCCCGCATCCATGGCCAGAAAGCCTGGTGGTTGGGCGGAAATCTCGTTTGGACCGCTGTGACTGGAGCCATTGTCTTGGCTGTGCCCGTCCGGACACCAGGGACACCAGGGTGGTCCCGGATGGTGGGACTGGAACGGGGGATTTTTGATTTTGCTCCACCGGAAAATCGTGGTCAACTAAGTCAACTATTAGAAATAAAGGCTGGATTCCATTCGTCATTTATTTAGGGATGCTATCCCAATGAACGGTGTTTTATTTTTAACATGAGGAGATTAATAGAGTCAAAATCAGTTTGAGCTTCCCAGCTTGTTGTGTGAAATCGGTGATTTCTCGATTTCAAGCAAAATTCAAGCACGAATGTGTTGATTTGATTCACCCAAGTGGAAGAGAAAACTCACATTATGTGTGGGTATCATGAGCGAAAACTGCGATCTCTGCTACTAAAAGAGCTTCAGCCAACAACAATGGAGATCTTAATGTATTGAAATTGCGATTTGACTGTACCAAGCTGAACTGGGGGACTCTTACCTACGTACCAGCGAAACTGAGTCAGGTTGCTTGCCTTCAAGAAAAATGATAAGTCAGTCAGCAAACAAGGTACAAGGTGGTGCCCCCCCAAGTTATAAATGGATTATAATCCCATTGACTAGATATATCACCAACCAAAACCATAGTTATTGGACTTATTTGCACCAACCAATCGCGATTCCGAACTGGGGCACCACCCTGTAGAGGCAGGTGTGGGCCCATGGCGAACTGCTTAGGTGTTGATTCTTCGAATCTGATCCTAAGTTGGTGGAATCTTATGCCATACCATGACTTGTACAACTGTTTTTGGTGACTATCAACCATCTATTGCCTGCTGTGTGAAAATGGGCAATGCAACTATGTAGAGATGTGTAGAATTGTGTAGATATGATGGTAGATACTATAGTTTCATAATCTCACATCATGTCATATGATATATATATATAATATTGTATAATTATATATATATATATCTATGAAGTCTATGAATCATATAGAGTCCTCCGTCTATATATATATATATATATATATATATACATTGTAGATACACGTTCACATGTTCGACGATGGTTTCGTGCTGTCGAGGTGTTCTTCGAATATGAGAGAGAATGCCAATATTTTGAGCAAATGGCTCAAATCACCAGTGCCCAGATGCAGGCGGCCAATGCAGCCGCACCCTGACTCCATCAGATGCTGGATGTAGATGATACGTAGATGATACGTCTGATACGTCTGATACGTCGTGTGCCAAAGTGAATGGTTTAGATATTGACATGTATGCAGGTTATAACAATATTATACAATATTATACACTGTTTTTGAATGTTTTTCACAGGACAACAACAACTACCCGGAACCGCCAACAGTGGCCGCTTTCCAGTTGTTTGTCCAATTTTACAGTTGTGTTTATTGATCAGTTTGATTGTCACGGCAAAACACAGGATTCAACGGTTGTAGGCGTCTGTGTAGAATATGGATTGCATGAGTCAAACTCTGAGAATTAAAGCTCCTGATACGTTTGGTTTCAATGTAGACTTTGTTTATTAGATATAAAATGGATTAAAATGGATTGACCTGGACTTGTAGCAACATCTTATAACATGCAAAATACAATTCTTTAGCTCGCACCATCACACACACTTACCAGCTCTCAATGCTGCAGGGTGCGGTGTAATGGAGCCTTGAAACGCCCGTTTTGTGCTTAGCACCGCTTGCAGCGCAGTAGAGGCGGAGATCAAGTTCCGCACGTCCGACGTCCTGACCATGGGGCTCTCGAAAAGACAAGCGTGCGCGACAGTCATATGAAAGGACATGCACAAACACAGAATCACAGGTATGTATGAATATGTATATAAATATATGATATACATTACACATAATAAATATACATATATATATATATATAATATATATACTCGTACATATATATATATATATATACATATATATGTACATATACATAGTTTGATGTAGTTTAATGTAATGCCATGCAATAACCTCGCAGCTTCCAAACGGTCGGTCCAGGCTGGTGTCGGTGGTTTCCAAACAAAAACACCAGCTCTGGGGTGGAGAAATATGGTGATTTAAGCATTAACACATGGGGATGTTTTCCAGGGATTTCATGCTGATCATTTTTCACACTCTGCTATGCAAAATTTACCAAATTATTCTGATTTTTATTCTGATTTCCCATAGCAGTGTAATTTTTTTCCAGAGGGGTAACATTTTTTTTTTGGCTTTCAGACCTTGTTGATCCTGACTTAGAGACCCCTCGACCCTCGGCTGAGGGTCAATTTTTATCATCGCTGCTACGAGTCGATCCGCCCTTTTTGGTGTACACAGATGCTCCAGAGCTACATGACACTGGTTGGTGGTTTGGAACATGAATTTTCCATTGGTTAATAATGGTTAATAATGGTTAATAATTGGAATGCCAATATAACTGGTTGGTGGTGACTGGAACCATGGAATTTTATGACTTTCCATTCAGTTGGGAATAACCATCCCAACTGACGAGCATATTTTTCAGAGGGGTAGGTCAACCACCAACCAGGACATGTAGTGACTGAGCAATTTTTGATGGATGTTCATGTAACTCTACCATGAAATTTGGTTGGAGGTTCCCAAAAAGTAACCTCAGTTGGAACAGATTCCAGTTTGATACGAATCCAATCCATATCTTGGTGTCACCAATTTGAGCTTTTCATGGCTTTTACCAGCCACGTAAAGAATGATCCAGCCAATGGAGGGCCCCTTAACAGATCCCAAGGCGAAGAAATGTTCAACGTGTGCCAGGAATACAACAGGCTCATCATCCAGGAATCGCAAGTTGGTAGTAGCCAGCTATAGATGCATCACATATAGAATCGTATAATTACATGTATAATAACATATATCTCATATATATATATATATATTTATGAACATATACGAATAACTAGATGCATATCATATAATTAATATTCCTTAGATTTCCAAACGCTTCGTGAACCTAATTATACGTGAACACTCGCATCTGCTAAAATAACCTTCCGACATATTTGAGGCTTGAGGAACATATATTCACATTTATATCATATGGCATATGGGTGTATTATATGTGATGAAGTTCTTGACTCATTGCACATATACCCAATTTTGGGCATATGGGTTTGTACATAAATCTGGATGAATTACAGTACGTACCCTCTGGTAAACTAACATAACTATGGAACATCACCATTTTTAATGGGAAAATCCACTATAAATGGCCATTTTCCATAGCTACGTTAAATTACCAGAGGGTAGTTTACTAGGCTCAAAAGTTCGGCCATTTTGGGACAGTTACCCCATACCAATCCTCCCATCATTCCAGTGACACTTCTCGCAGAATTGCTGGTCAAATCCTCATATTTTGTCGCTTAACACGTTAAACCAATATATGAACCCATCATCATTCCCATATGGTTGGTTTAATCCCTATGTATCTCCATTAATGTGGTAAACCCAAAGCCATAAACGCCACAAACCATCCCATTCACCGAAAAAGTGGCGCCCCCGTTTACGATAGCTAAGTTGGTGCAAATGACTCCAATAACTACGGTTTATGATACAAAAATCTATAGTATTCATTGAGCTTGCCAACCAACAAACATCACTGGAGGGGGGCCGCATACATATTTCCAATGTCAATCTTAATCCCGATTATTCCGAGTATATTCATACGCACATGAATCAGCTAATGTACCCACTCATATATTGATACAATCAGTATATGTTTAATACAATTCCAGTAGATCCCAATATGAAATCCCAGTATAGTCCCAATGATATTACTGCAATACAAAATTAGATCCCATTATTTCCAATTCAATTCCCATTATCTACTACAAAGCCATATAAATATGCCTATTCCCATCATTCCCATACCCATATGCTCCATGGTGCTGGAATATTTACCTACATTTACCCCACATTAATGGCCCAGTCTTGTAGGTAAATATACAAAAAACATGGTTCGCATATGGGATATGCTTGGGTTAATCCCTACAATGTGAGGCCCCCAAGATATAAGTTGGTTTAGATTCGCCCCAGTAACTAGTTCGTTATAAATACCATAAACCAGAGTTATAAGAGTTATAAACCAACTTAGCTATCTTGGGGGCCTCATCCTGTGGGGATATGTAGGTAAATATATATATATATATAGGTTAATCCCTATACTATACATGTAGGTAAATATACTATACATGGGTTAATCCCTAGTAATCCCCAGTAATTCATTAATAGTAATCCCCAGTTAGCCAATTCCAGCATTGGCACCATTCCCACCGAGCCATGGCGCTTTGCCGACGGCTGAAGCCACAGGTGTGGTTTGGCTTCAAAATAGGCATTACCCTCTGGTAAACTAACAGTTTGCTATTGGAAATCACCATTTTTAATGGGAAAACTCACTATAAATGGCAATTTTCAATAGCTATGTTAAATTACCAGAGGGTAAATGATGATTCATGGGGTGAATAGTTAGGCATCAAATATTGGGGTGAAAAATGGCATTGCGTTGAGTTTTTTTATTTGGGCTCATGATTCATCCCATTCATAAATTATTTGATTTCATTGAATCATCAATGGAGATTATTGGGGTGAATGGGATGAATAATGAACCCCAATTATGAAATAGGCATTCATCAACCACCATCCATTGGGGTGACATGAAAATGAAAATAATAATAATATGGAGATGAATCTTACATTCAATTGTGAATGGGATGGTTTAACCAACAGACATTTGATGGTGAATATTTGATAATAATATGATTCAATTTTCAATAATATGATACTTTAATCCTTTAGTCTTTTGGTATCAATGGGAATATCTACTAACCAGCAAAGAATTTGTATTTTCTTGCAGGGTATCTGGCTGATTGGCAATGATATGAGTTTAACCAACAGACATTTACGTGAAAATGAAATCACTGATGATGCCTCATAGTAGGTGATGTCTCATAGTAGGTGATGAAATGAGCATTAAGTACTACAAGGTGGTACCCCCCCAAGTTATAAATGGGTTATAATCCCATTGACTAGTTCGATATATCACCAAACAAAACCATAGTGACATTGGACTTATTTGCACCAACCAATCGCGATTCCGAACTGGGGCACCACTAAATACTACCTGGTTTCATGGTCATTCTGATGCCTTATAGTAGGGACACTAAAATGGAGCTACGAATATGTACCAATATGTACCAATTAATGTACCAATGGTACCATATGAAGCCATAGAACTGCGGGATAAAATATCAGTTATGTATAGTTATATCCCCTGAAATTTAGTCCTGAAAAAAAAAACGATAAAGATAGGTCAGATAGGTCTTATATATGGTATACGTAGCTCCAATATGCTCCAATTTATATCGCTTCCTGTTGCGTGTGACAAGCCAGGCTGCCATGGTAGCCATATAAATGGGGATGGTTTATCCATGTAAAAATCTCATAGAAATGATCTAAACTTGGAGTGCCAGTGCTTGGGGAGGATGGTCATCCATTCATTTAATGAGGATATATCTATAATATATATATATATATATTATGTATAGATATATATATATATATACATATAATATACATATATATATATATATGTATATTATGTGTGTATATATATATTATATATATATTATATTATATATATTATATATACTATATATATACACATAAAAATGTGGTATACATGTATATATATATTATGTATATATATATTATGTATATATATTATGTATATATATATATATATTACATTTTATTACATTATATTTTATCATATTACATTATATTATATTATATTATATCATGGAGTATCCCCATACCAGGGATTGCATGTAACTGGTTTATAAGTCTGTTATTAAAGATTCCAATATGTAACTCTTTATACCTAGTCTGGGCTTGTCTGAAAATAGGATACACCAAAAGTTGACAGGTTTATCAATGTTTTTCTCATGTTCTCTTCCGCATATGGCTGTCAACCACATATCTGAGTGTCAGGGATCACATGGAACTGGCAATTCATCGATAGACTGCCGGACCCAGAACGTCTGACATGTTCTGTGTGCCGAAATGCGTCGAATCTTTGTCTACAATGGCGTGGAAGGCGGAGGCGATTCAATGGCCTCGATTATGTCCAAGGACGCAGATGGCTGCGAGGCCCATGGCTCATGGCCCATGATAGATCTGCTTGGAACTTCAGCTTTGGGCGCCAGATTTGCGCTTTGGTAGCCATAGGAATTCCAGTGTAGCATCAACTGCGTGTGCAAGTCACCATGGTGGTTATTGCCCCACCCAACCCCATGTATACACATAAAATCACATAAGTAAATGATGTTGATACATATAGTTATTTATATATAATATATGTATACACATTCTACGCACTTGCATGCGTGTATATGTATATATATATATAATATATTTACATAAGATATATTAATATATCTTCGTCTAGACAGAAAGTGTACAGAACACAAGTTCAGTTTTCCCTCCGCTGACAGAGACATGGAGCCTTTCTGGGAACTGGTGGGCACTTTACTTTATACAGCACTTGTAGACGATTGAGTGCCTTTTCTGCACGGGGATCTTCCAGCCAGTCAGGTAAATTACAAGAAGGTTTAAAGTACTGTTTGAATGGAAGTGTGAACAACCATCATCAGCGGGATAGTTACGGCGAGCATTAAACCCTTTTCTTACTCTTCTTGTTGAAGGGCGTCACTTTTGAGGTTGGCAGTGGGGAGCCTACTGAATAACGACATTTGGCTGGTGATTTTAAATGATTTTAATATATGTTTCCGATTTGATGGGTGTTTTCATCCCCAGCCCGAACACCGATCACTGATCCCAACTCAATCGTTTGGTTCTTTGGGTACTGGATGGTACTGGGGTACCCCAAGATCCAGTGCTAAAAATCACCCGTTTCACCATAGAAAGCCATGGATTTGAACCCGCCTGGCCGCCAGGGAATTACGCCATTCAGGTTGGGACTTACGCCAGGGGGGGGAGACAGGTGGAACAATGGAGGAAAAATCGCAGCTGCAGAGCAAATCTTTGGGGGGCGAGTGAGGCAGTATAAAGAGGTTCAATTAACCATGTTTAACCAAGACGTTCTGACTCGGCCATGGTGTCTAATCTTGACAATCCCAATGATTGCTGCTTTGTGTCAGCCATTTTATTGCTCCAAATCCCATTCTGAAGAAGCCAAAGATGCTAAAGCGGCGCATGTGTGTGGCGAAATCCGGAGATATGGCTGAAGGTGGTTGGTGTCCACATGGTTTGGGGTTTCACTTGTATTTGTACCAATGTGTCGTGGTTCAAACTTGTTTTTTTCTTGTAAAATCCATCCTTCTCCTATGTTTGTGGCCGCACCAGAAGATTGATGTCTTCTTGTTTGCATGGTATCTAAGGCAGGTTCTCGACATGTCCATTCAGTAAACCATAGTTGTGCAGTTTGATACCTTAATACTCTTCCCATTCAAGGATGGTCGTTTCTTCACTCTATATACTGTACATATATATATATTATTTTTGTGTGCGTCATAAGTACTATATATATATACATATGTATAGAATTGTATACATGTATATATATATGATATACACAGTAATATTTGTAATATGCAGTACTGGTTCTTATCTTTTCTGTGCCGATAAAATCCCAAAAACGCCGTAGCAGTCACATCCCCAGGTGGCCACGTAGCCTTCCCGCATCATCTTCGCGGAGTTTGGCTCAGGCGCGGTGCGTTGTTTTTTGCCCCACGGAGATGATGGGAGCGATGGGAAAGCAACACCAAAATCAGTGGACTTAATGGGTTTATGATGTGTAATGATGCTTCATTATGTTTAATGATGTTTGATGATGTTTATTTTTTTGTGTGTGGGTGTTTATGTGGACGTTTGGGAATGGACGATTTGAAAATGATTCTAATTTGCTGACCATAGAAGATACCATACATATTATATATATATATCTGTGATCAATGACCATTGGGCGTGTCACCTTTTTAAAGTGACCCAGTTGAAGTGGCATTTTTCAGCGGATGTTTGCCATGACTCATCGCCATGAAGAAACGCGTCTCGTTTTTTTTGGTAAACTTCTGTCCATGTACTTCAAGGACACCCCATTCTTACTGTACATCAGATCCGAATCAGGGGTGGATTTAACTTGGGTTCATGTCATCCTACTTGTGGCAGAACTTTTTGGGAAAGATGCGCCTGGCGGAGATTCACTTTCTTTCCATGGATGATACCATTTTTTGTGGCATGGGTAATATCTTGGACGGCGAATTGCCAGGTCTACCACCGGACCGATGAATGTATGTGGTTCCTGGTTTTGAAAAAAAACAACTCCCGGTGACTTGCCATGGCCGAGATATGAATCGATGGTGCGTCGAAATCGACTATCCAGGATAGTTCGGATAGGCAATGGGTGGTGTTTCGATCCCAAAATTCCTGGCATGGCCTTGGCCCTAGGCCATGTTTGAAGATGTTTTTTTAGCATCCGGGATGGTTTTCGTCAGGTGGCAGCCCTGGAAGCTGGTGGCCAGCTGGCTTTTCCAAGAGAAGGTTGGGACATGGGGATGGGATACTGTGTGGATGGGCCAGCGAAATCCTGCACCACCAATCCAGGATGGTTGAAACATGTTGAAACCCTATAAAGAGAGGGGAAAACCATCTATCAACTGGTGATTCGGATTTTGCAGCCATCCACAGTATCATGGTGGATAGCATGGTGGATAGCATGGATATCGTGCACCATCTGCCAGGTCCTGAAGCACTTCCTCCCCTGACAGGTTGCAGGACCAGCTGGGCTGGGACCTGAACACTACACTGCTATGCCAGACATGCCAGATAGAACGCCAGATAAAATGTCAGACAGGAAGTCAGAATCGATGCCAAGTAGAATGCCAGATCGAATGCCGGCAAGAATGCCCGATGAAGTGTCAGATCGGATGTCAGAATATGTGTCAGATAGAGTTTCAGATGGAATGCCAGATAGAATGTCAAATAAATAGAATGCCAGAGCGAATTGCCACAAAAAAATGTCAGATAGAATGACCACTAAATCACCAGATAGAATGTCAGAATATATGGCAGATAGATGCAGATAGAATGGCAGACTAAGATTTATGTAATTGTATGTCAGATAGAATTCCAGATATAGAATATCAGAATGTCAGATAAAATGGCTAGAAGATATGTCAGAATACAGTGGGGATACCTCGAAAAAAAACGTGCCTTTTCACTGGCCAAACCTTGGATGACTCAATAAATACGGCCCTACTTTTGGGTGTTGTTGGGGGTTGTTTTTTAATAGACATAACATTGATAAGAATTCTATATAAGTTCAATGGCCATTTCAGGAACCTATATTGGAGGTACTTTCCATATATAATGATACTTAATGTCTATGTAAGGGCTGCGTAAGAGGATATACCGTACCCAAAAAAATATTGCTTTATATGGTACAGTACCTCCATTTTAGGATCCTGGAAATCCCCTTGATAAGTTGGGAGAGAACCCCTATAGATTAAGGGGAACAGCACCCCCCCCCAAGTAGGAAGTTTGACCGGGGAATCCGTAGACGGCTAGTCGATTATACAACTTAATTTGATAGGTATTTTTTGGGGGAACGATGCCCAGTGTTTAAAACATGTTCACATCTAAAATGCGCCCTGCTAAAGGGCTATGTAGGATAAGTTTAGATATGTTCAGGATTCAGGATTCAAACAAACCCAAACCACCAGTCCTCAGATGGCTATGGCTGAAATGGGTACCAATGGACCAACATGGTGAATTCAATGGGACAATCACGTTTAACCACAACACGATGCCTCCATCAACGAAACATCAAACACGATAAACAAAATACATGGTGGTTGTACCGAGCAAAAGAAAATACAAACAGGTCCGGCAGCGAGAACGTCTTGAATCTTTGCAGTGGGCCTTACTACCGAAGCCCATACATATTTTTTTTATCAGACAATTTGGGGACGACTTTCCAAAGTTGTGCAACGAGGAGGCTTTTAGCTTTGACTCCGAAAGCTTGCAGGTCTTGAAGAATACACAGGTGTGCAGCGCCAGGAAGGTCGAGAACGATGCTGTGGGAGAAGAGGAGGCCATGCAAAGAGTAAGGCACGCAGTGATGGAATATGCTGCAAGTCGCGTGCAGGGTCTGGGTCTTCCTCCGACAAACCTTGCAGCATATGAAACCTCTGATTCCTCTGACATGCAGCGTGCACGCGCTAGCAATGCCAGTAATGTCGAGAGCGATGCCGTGGGAGTCAATGGTTTTAATTTTAATTAACGAGGGATGTTCCAACTGCAAGATTTCCTTTCGGGGGTGCAAGCACCAACCAGAGACAAAATATAACATACTTGAACATACTCCTCTTTTCTTTGGATCATTTTTTGTTCTTTGGTTATCTGTCGTTTTAACCCGGGTGAGTGGTTGTTGTTTATTGATGATGCAATGTTTGTTGCCATCCAGATTGATCTGGTTCAAAATTCAGGACCCCGGGAACCCGAAGTTCCATAACATCTCCAGTCTACACCGAAAAAATATCCCATAAAGTAGCTGGTTACATCAAGTTACATCCATTTAAACAAAAATGCAGCCCCAAGTACTGGTTTCTATATCATACATATCATACATTACACATATATATATGTATATTGATATAAAGAAAAAAAACACTATGGTGTCAAAAACCCTTTTTTAGTGGTCAAGCCTAGGACTCCTCCGGGATCCTTTGCCAGGAGTAGAAGCCTTTGAAGAGCTGCTGCTCCTTGGCTGGGCTGGAATACTTTTGTGGACCCCCAATGATGCCGATATTTTTCAGGATTTTTCAGGTTCCAAAATGTCAAAATGTGTTATTTTCGCCATCAGTTTTCATGGTGGCTTCGCTAATTGAACTGTGTTCTCAAATGGTGGATTCGTGGTTGAGCCACCTGGGAGTTGATGCTTGTAACATCACAAAGATGGCCCTGAGGTAATGGGAGACTTGTCAATGGTTGGGGGGTGGGCCTACAAACAATTGGCTCCTTACTAATATGTGTAATCATAACTAATGAGATAAATTCATCTTATACAGGTATATATACATAGATATATATATATATATATATAGAATGGGCTAGCGCCCTGTGCCGCCGACCCCCCCTTTGTGGGGGTGGCAGGGCAGGATCAGTAAATAAAACCACAGGAGAAGTAAAGACTTTCAAGACCTACACGAAACAGA
>Ga0126342_10010599_pt1 | contig 16497 bp, 9 predicted proteins | sample Cyp1metagenome_FD_92528 | JGI IMG/M metagenome (GOLD analysis project Ga0126342, IMG submission 92528) | Coral microbial communities from Lord Howe Island, Old Settlement Bay, Australia - Cyphastrea 1 metagenome | ecosystem: Host-associated > Invertebrates > Cnidaria > Coral ... | reverse complement strand
ATTATATATATATATTATATTATATTATATTATTTAATATATATATTATATATATATTATATATATATTATATTATATTATATTATATTATATTATATATTATATATATTATATTATATTATATTATATTATATATATTATATATTATATATATTATATATATATTATATATATATTATATTATATTATATTATATATTATATATATATTAAATATATTATATATATATTATAATATATATATATATGTATTATACATATATACACATATGTTCGCGATCTCATCAATACCTCATTAACATCCCATTATAGCCCCGTGACATCCCGATTTTATCCTCAATTTTGTCCCAAAGATTCGATGGTGCCTCAAAACACCATCATCTGGTTGGTGGTTGAGCCTGTTAATATATGGTTACTATATGGTCTAGTATGACCTACCTACCATTGGTTGGTAAGATACTGTTAATATTAATGGTTCATATATATATATGGTTATTATATGGTTAATGATAATAATGATACAGTAATAATATTCTGATTGGTGGTTATTATGGTTATTATATGGTTAATGATAATAATGATAATATTCTGGTTGGTGGTTTTGAGCCTACCCCTCTGAAAAATGATGGAGTGAAAGTCAGTTGGGATGATGAAATTCCATTCCCAATAGATGGACAGTCATAAATTTCCATAGTTCCAGTCACCACCAACCAGTCATGGTTACATGGCTCCTCATCATTCATAGGGTATAATTATGGCAACCACTCCCTCCATTCACCACTGGATAGTGCCTGATGGTAGATTTATTGAACTGTTCCATCCACCAATATCCACCATAAACCCGACAGTCCGTGTTGGCCAAAAACATAGTTATAAACCATTATTATTAACCATCATTATTGACCATCATTAACCACTAATATTCACCATCATTAACCAGTCCGTGTTGGCCAAGCAGCTGCATTAAAGCTGATGTCACTCTGCGGCAGGGAACGCTTGGGGAGATCCTCGAAGAGCAGCAGCGCCTACGGGTTGGATAAACCGGTGGAGTCCATGGTCCAACCGACGTTGACAAAAAACGCTCAGTTGGGGCAAATAACTCCAAGATAACTATAGGGATACTATAGGGATACTATAGGGTTTATATGGGTTTATACTATTGTTGATGGATGTTAATGGGGTCTATACACCGACTGATAAAATCTTACAAATGGGGAGGCCAGCATTCTAGGAATTCATGACACCAATAAATTCCCAGGAGTTGTCGAAGTTATCTAACCATAAAAATCAGGATTTGAGGAGATTAAGAATCATGACTTAAGCAGGAAGAGCATTGATTTTCCTTGTGGTCCATGGAAAATTTGTTCAACCCTACAATGTGGTGCCCCCCAGTTATAAGTGGGTTAAAAACACCATCTAACTATGTTATTGTAGTTATTTGCCACAGCTTAGCTATCTTGGTGGCCCCACATTGTAGTAATGGGGGGAAAACCATCCTCCAATCATGGGGAATCAAGGATATGCTCCCCAAAAATGGCCATCTTAATGATGCGTAAGCGAGTTGCAAACAAAGCCTTAAATGATACACAATGTGGGGCCCCCAAACGATAGCTAAGTTGGTTTATAGCTGAAGTATGGTTTGTGGTAGATATATATCTATAGTTAGTGGGGCTTATAAACCAACTTACAACTAGGGGGCCCTACATTGCAATCATAATCAAACATAATTACGGTAAAAACGCATACACACAGCTTGCTTTGTGAACCGTTGCCCAAGAATCACCACCGGTATAATCGCACTCCGTCCATGTCGGGCATGGGGAAATATGAGAACGATCATCAGTTGTTGAGAGATGTGAATGGATGTGTACTTAGGCCTTCCAAATAACCCCAAGAAATGGTCATAGTACAACAACTGTGGGGCAAAACACAATTTTTAAGGGTACAGCTGGAGGATCGACCGGTAGTTCTGTGGTTTTTGATATTTTTTGATGATGCGGGGCTGAGGCTTCTGTATTTTGCATTCAAGCTCGCTCCGCGAGTTCTGATCGGGATCACCTGCAACTCACTGATACATCGTGAACAACTAAAGTCCGAAGACTGCTTGGGTACCTACAATGTGGACCCCCCAGTTATAAGTTGGTTTATAAGCCCCAGTAACTATAGATATATCAATATAATATCACCTAGAAACCATACTTATTGGAGTTATAAACCAACTTAGCTATAAATACCATAAACCATAGTTATTGAACTTATAAGCCCTAGCAATGTTCGTTACGCCCAAACGGCTGCCTGCGGCCAAAACGAGTTGCGGCTGCATACCAAAATGGCCGGGTTAAAGCACGTCCTGGGAAGCGAAAAACACACGATATTGCCCTATACTTAGCTAAGTTGGTTTATAGCTAGGTTAACTATGAACATATGGTTTATGAAAATATGAACGTCATTATATATGTTGGTCTAACTATAAGTTGGTTTATAAACCCACCTAACTGTAGATATATCGACCATAATTGAGGTTTATATAGCTACATTTAATGGGAATTATAAACCAACTTATAGGATATCGGGGGGGGCACCAACTTGTAGAATATCGGGTACTTGGACTGATATTTTTTTTATATAGTACCAGCAGGATTGAGGTGCTTTTGTCTATCTCCCAAAATGTAAATGTGGGTTTGTCATGCTTTGTCTACAAAGTGGGCCCCCAAAATAGCTAAGTTGGTTTATAACTACAATAACTATGGTTTATGGTATTTATAACTATAGTTACTGGGGCTTACAAAACCAACAAACATCACTGGGGGGCCTCACATTGTAGATTATAGGGTACCCCTAAATCTACTGGTCATTCACCCATCATTTCACTACTACCACGGCCATATTTTCGGACAAGTGACCCACAGGGCCCACATGCACCATGTCACCGACTGTCCCAAGTTCCTATGAGCTTACCCAATTTGTGATGATCATATCCATATTTTGTTGGATTGAATCCCATAGATTGCGAAACCACCATTTGTTGCTGTGAAACATCTTTCTGGCGAAACAGCCCTCGTTTTGCAGATCAATTTCACCATTTCATATTTGAATCTTCAACTTTGGGACTATCTTTGTACTGAAATCCCTATTTGTAGTGGTGAAATCCACATTTTTAGTGGTGAAATCCCTATTTTTTTCCCAGGTTTTCCTGGTGAAGTCTCCATGCGTTGCAGCTGGGGCATCCCATTGGCTCCCCCGGAAGTCTCCCCGGAAATCGCCAGGCGTCTCTCCGGCAGGCACCGCGTTTTGCAGAGCCGACTCCAAGAGCCCAAGGGAAAGCTGAGGACGGTCCGCCTTTTCCTGGGGGGAGATCTATGGATGATGAGGATAGGACATACTATATATATATATCTATGCATCACCATATTTGATTAAACGTTGTAAAATACTGTATATCATATATATATATACATATCACAAATATATTGTGTAAACATGTTCAACTGCAAACCACCTGAATGTAAATTCAGAACTTAGTTATACAGTGCAAATGGGTATAGGTCAAGACCCTGGTACCCGTCTGATCATGTCAAGTTAGAGCTTCAGACCCAGGTTGACCCATCCTTTTGTATTGCTGTTTGGTGAAATCCCCATTGTTGTCGGTTAAAAGCACAGTTCATTGGTGAAAAAGACAACATGTTCTTATGGTTGAAACCCAATTGGTGTTTCTCAAATCGACATTTTAAGTTTTGCTGGTTGAAACATGTTAAAACCAAGTCTTTGTCGATGAATTTCATTGAAATCCAAATTTCTGATGGTGAAATCCCATCTGCAAGAAACATCAATTTTCTGCATGCTTCAAATAGCTTCAAATTTTATGAACAACCACTACATCCTATTATACCAGATTAATTAATCATATTCTACAATCATTTTTGTGGCTCAAGATGGGTCAAGTGTTAAATGATGTTTTTTTTTTACATAATGTTCCTTCTTTTCCTCTTGGTTGTCCATTTTTGCTCATTAGACATCCCAAGAACATCGGTTGATCCACCGAGCAACACAGCTCGTAATCGCTGCACTGTAGGTGACCCTCGGAGCAGCGACGTGTCGGCCCCGGCGTGGCCCCGGGGTGCGGAAAAAGAGCGATTTTGGTGGCAATCCACGTGCAGCAAATGTAGATGTACATTCATCATTGATCTATGTGGTTCTTAGTACATAAATCTATCATCATAATTAACATTTGCTATGTAAATGTAAATGTTCATGTTAATTCGATTGAATCATTTAGTCATCGAATAATCTTCGCGTTCCTTGTGTTTGTGTGTTCTGACTCAAAGTCGCAGGTCCGCTCTGGTCAGCTCCTTGTTGAAAATCCATACACTTCAGCTGACACCACGGCTTCTGAAGCCCTGAAAATTACCATGTCATTTGAATCATTGTCTATCACCCATAGGATCCATGTATGCTATATATGGAAACATTTACCATCAATATACCCCCAATGTTAGCATATATACCAGCACCATGGATGCTATGGGTCATGAGGTTGGGAAACTCTTAGTAGCTCCAACACTGGGATCTGGCTCCCCATCTGGGAATATGGATACCCGAGCCGCTCCGAAGCTCGCTCCCTCCTAACCACGAAAAAAAGTGTTCAAACCATGGAAAAAATGGAAGTTGTAATGAGGCAAATCATGAAAAACCAGTGAATGCAATGGAGATTTCCCAAAATTCGCAGATCAGTGGGATGGCTCTATCCACATGAGAACAAGCATTTCCATAGCAAGATACATATATTTAAACCCAGCTGTAAGATGATATTATCTTATATAACATATATAGAATGGGTTTATTTGCTGGATATATCAAATGATACGGATATAAATTGATGTTTTCCAGGAATTTCTACAGTATGATATGGACTATTAACCACTGACTAACAGGGATGCACAACCTTGCAGAGATATCCGACACTTGCCGCAGAGCCGCAGTTGGCACTTGGTGGCTCATCCACACTCATCCCACTTGGATCGTAAGTAGGTTATAACTCTCTAGTTGTAAGTAGACTAATCCTACTTATCCCACTAACAAAACCAGGGATATAATCATATATAATCTACTTAGTAAGTGATAACAACCAGGGATAGATCTACTTACTAAGTTCTAATCTACTTATATCTGGTTATAACCAGGGATATCATCTACTTAGGATTCCTGGGATGAGACACCAAGGAGGGATGGTTTTAGTCGACCGAATGCTGAAGAGCTATGGCAGCTATGGTCACTGGCAGCTCAACAACACATCTTCCAGCACTAAAATCTGCAGGTTGCTTGGAAGGGTCACGCAGTCCAGGTTCTGTTTAAAGTCACGACCAAACGTCAAGCTTTGCAGAGTGCTTGGCAAGGTCACGTTTTGCAGGTTTTGGTTGAACCTTTGGCCAAATTCTAATCTTTCCAAAGCGCTTGGAAATGTCACACCCTCCAAGCTTTGGTTGAACCTATCGCCAAACGTCAATCTTTGCAGCCCACTTGGTAAAGTCACGTGCTGCAGACTCTGGTTGAAGTAGTAGCTAAGCGCCAAACTTTGCAGACTGTTTGGGAGAGTCACTTCGTCCAGCCTTTGGTTAAAGTTACCAATGAATGTCAAAGATTTCAACGCACTTGGGAAGGTCATACCAACCAAGCTTCGGTTGAACAGCTCGCCAAACGTCAAGCTTTGCACAGAGCCTGGAAGGGTCAGGCATTCTAACTTTTGAGTGAAACCACCACCAAATGTCATGCTTTGCAGACCGCTTGGAAAGGTCACGCCTTCCAGGTTCTGGTTAAAGCAATGACCAAACGTCAAGCTGCGTAAACTGTTTGGAAAGGTCACTTCTTTGAGGCCTAGGTTGAACATGTCACCAAACTCCAGTTTTTCCAAAGCACTTGGGAGGGTTACTCCTTCAAGGTTCTGGTTAAAGTCACGGCCAAATGTCAAGCTTTGCAGACTGCTCGGAAGGCTCACACCCTCAAGATTTTGGTTGAACTTATAACCAAATGTCAAGCTTTGCAGACTGCTTGGGAGATTCACGTGGTCTAGCTTCTGGTTGAAGCAAAAGCCAAACGTCAGGCTTTGCAAACCGCTCGGGAAGGTCACACCCTCCAAGCTTTGGTTGAACCCATCACCAAAGGTTAAGCTTCGCAGGCGTACTGGAAAAGTGATACCGTCAAGGTTTTGGTTGAAGTCATGACCAAACCATAAGCTTTGCAGACCCCTCGGGAAGGTCACACCATCAAGGTTTTGGTTGAATGCATAACCAAACGTTAAGCTCTGCAGATTGTTTGGGAAGGTCACGCCCTCCACTTTCTGGTTGAAGGCATAGTCAAAAGTCAAACTTTGCAGACCGCTTGGGAAGGTTACACTCTCTAGGTTCTGTGCAAATGCCTTACCAAATGTCAAGCTTTGCAGACCACTTGGGAAGGTCACCCCCTCCAAGCTTTGATTAAAATTATCGCCAAAGGTCAAGCTTTGCAGAGCGCTTGGAAAGGTCACGCCCTCCAGCCTCTGGTTGAAGTCACCATCAAACATCAAGCTTCGCAAACCACCTGGGAAAGGCGCTCCCTCGAGGATCTGGTTGAAAGTATATCCGAATGTCAAACTTCGCAGACCGCTTGGGAAGGTCAGTCGGGCTAAGTTCTGATTGAAGGCAAAACCGAACGTCAAGCTTTGCAGACTATTTGGAAAGGTCACACACTCCAGATTCTGGTTGAAGTCACGACCAAATGTCAAGCTTCGAAGGCTTTCTGGCAGGTTGCACAGGTACTCACTGGTTGAGGCACCTTCTATGCTTGTCACCCCTTCCAGGGAAAATATATTGGCTTCTTCTGTTGCCTTTCCCTGGACAAAGGACCACGCAGCATACAAATCTGTTGAGCAGAAGGTGTAGGTCAGTGTTACTTCCTGATCAATACCTTGCTCTTGTAAGGTCTTGTTGAGCATTAACTTGGAAACCCCATGATAGAGAAGAAACCTTGTACCTGGCTTTGATGGAAGTTTCTCTGCGACCATCTGTTGCACTTCCTGGCCAAGAGTGGCCGCAGGGAGCTTTGTATGCATCAATTCTTCACCACTCAAGCCGCAAATGTGGAGCTCCACCATACACAGGTCAAGTTGAGTTCCTTGGCCTTCCTGGGCAGTAGAGGATGCATCAGCATAACCAAGGCTCTTGGTCGACATTGCAAGGCCGCGGCGAGCGCTGGTTTCTCAACCCAAAGGAAATTTATTTACCGATGATGAAGTGAGAAATGCCGGTATATAGAATGTGGTGCCCAGTCATAAATTGATTTATAATTCCCATCAACTGTAGATACTATTATATATACTGTATATATGTGTGTCATCATTATAATATATATATATATGTATATATCATCAATCATATCAATATCATATCATACCATACCATATCATATCACATCATATCACATCACATGTATACATATATATATATATTCACATCATAGATAGCTTATAAACCAACTCGTCCAACCATGAGGCACCACCAAAAGCAAAAATCCAGTCGTCGGCTTCAGGCGTCACCATATCCGTCACCGAGTGAAGACATGCAGCCCATTTCCCTCTGAACCATAGGAAAATCATAGGGAACTCTTGTTTGAACCCTGAAATATGACGATTTAACCATAGCTACCCTCTGGAAAACTGTTGCATAGCTATTGAAAATGGCCATAAAAATAGCTGATTTACCCATTCAAAATGGTGATTTTTCATAGCAGAGGGTAGGTGAAGATAGATTCTCATAGCAAACTGTTAAACTACCAGAGATAGCAATAACCAGCCAGCCATTCATAGCAAACAGGTATTTAGATGAATAAGCTAACATAAGCTAACATTAAAATCAAATTATTTTCAGGGAACAAACATGAATTAAATTCAGATCATGATTTTACATGATTTTCCTGACACCAACCAGAATTTGTCATCAACTTTCGTATATTGATCGACTGGCAAAACCGGCGTACCGCCAGGCTGCTCTGTGGGCTCAATCTCATCAGTGACCATCTGATCCAACAAGCGCAGCGCGGCCTACGCATGGTATCCACAGGGACCATAGATGGACCATAGGAATAGATGGATTTACCTATGAAAGATGGTAAACGTTTACACAAAACTATGGAACATCACCATCTTCAATAGGTTTGATCAACGATTTAGTTCGTTGATTTACATAGTAAACATGGTGATTTCGTGATTTTCCAGTTCGCTTTTTGTATGTTTACCAGAAGGTTTGTTTGCGGGTTTAGATAACACCATCTAACTAGTTTGTGATGAGATTTACCTATTATAAATGTTGCTGTTCCATAGTTTTTTTGTATGTTTACCAGAGGGTAAAACATTGCACACATTACATGAGTCGTGTCGCATACAGATTGGTACATGATTTTTCTTTGTGTGTTTCTATATAGTAAGACAAAACAAAACAGAAAGGTAAGGCATCACTATTTTAGTAGGATTTGACTGTTCTATCTTTTTAGGAATTACTATAATTATATACACAAATATTGTGTGTTGTATATGAGATTATATATGCATAGCAATATTAAGATACGTTAAACAATACAATCCGACATAGACATAGTGTAAGTATACGTATGTTTATATACATATGTGATGTACTCAAATAGCGGTGAATTACGCTTTATCTTCTTGGGCGCTACTATACAATATAACATCCCATGTTTGCCCACCATTCAGAAGCCGGTTTAACCATCACTTGTTGGTCTACCACCTTGCTCAATCACACTAACAGTGATATCTCCCATTGGAAAATACAGCTTGGATCGCTTGAGATGGTAAGAAAACTGCATGTTTTATCCGAATCCCATCTGCATCTGAAAAGCTACTGTAGTGCACCAGCGAATTCAACATGATATTTATCGCTGATCTTTATCCCACTCTGGATGGTATAAGCCTTTCCCCCTAATAACATATCTCCAGAAACCGTGGTTTACCAAAGAATTACCAAACTATTGGGGACCATGGAATGGGGGTGACTCTCTTGCGGTTTGATCCCAGTCAACTTATCCCAAGAATTTTGATGTTTTATCCCCAACCTACAGCTACAATGTGCTGCACCTCACTTATGAGTTGTTAAATCCTAGCCAACTATAGGTATAGCGGGTTATGTTGCAGTAACCAAGGTAACTAATCAATAAAACAAAACAGGGCACTTAGATTTTCCCAAATTATCATCTATTCAAGGTGGCCCCCCAATTATGTTTGGTTTATAAATCCAATAACTAGCTCGGTATATCCCACATAAAACATCGGATTTGCATGGTTAGTTATAAGTGAACTTAGCTATTGTATCATGCTATTGCAAACTTTTCCCCAGCACGTTGTATCTGAGTAAATACCAATCCTTTGTCTGGGTGAATTCCATTTTTTTAGCTACCTCCATTCTGGATAGCCTCTGGTAAACGTTTACAGTTTGCGAACTGGAAAATGGCCATAGAAATAGTGGATTTTCTCAATAAAAAAAAATAAGACATACAAAAAACTGTGGAAAATCACCATCTTTAATAGGTAAATCAACTAGAAATATCGAAAAACTAGAATCCCATGAAAAATCCACTCAACAGAAACTCGATGACATATGGCTATGAGTCAAAACCCTCATACTCAAAAAGTACCCCAAGTCATAAATGGTGTATGGATTATTGTTCCCCCATGGTAATTTCATAGGTAACTTGATCCATCAAATATATGAATCCCATGAAAACCCATTAAATCCACCCAAAAACTCGATGATTTCTATCCAGCCTGCCAGTTGCCCTTCTTCTCACATGCGCTGATGGCCGCATTGTAGGCTTGGCAGTTCACTTCCAAGCGACTCGACACCATAGAACCTGCGTAAATACGGTAAATAGCGATCGCCACCAAGGCGATAGAAAGAGCTATCCTTGGGGATGACAACGGGATTAAATGAGAAAATGATCCAAAATGATCCCGTATTGGCATTAAATGAAATCCGTTGGTCAATTGTTTCATGGCTAGGTATCCGATCATTATCCTATGGGATTACAATGAGATTACAATGAGATTACATGTCTTTATTCATGGGATAGTTTGCCCAGTTGTATGGGATAGAAATGGAGTTGAGTGGGATATGATATAATACCATTAGTAGCCCCCAAAAAAAACACTTTTTGAAGTTCGGATTTTACTGTTCCGTATTTTTTTGGTGATTAAAATGGGAAATCAGTGTGTTTCATGGGAAAACATGCGATGTGCCGGTAGGAAATCATAGAAAATCACTCTACCATCAGTGGACAAGCAAGAGTTTTTCGTTGGAGAATCAACATGTATTAATTAAACTGGAAAGATCACTGTTTCATGGGAAATTCAGAATGTGTCGTGAAAATATGATTTGTTTGATGGAAACAACAGCATGTTTCATGGGAAATCACCATGGTTTAATCGGGGACATCACATTTTTTCATGGACAGTCACCACTGTTTCCTTGTAGGAATCATCGATTGGATAGAACTTCCTGCCACATTTCTAAACAACTGCGGATGGGCAAAAACATGCAAAAAGCGTAAATGTTACCCCTACCATGAACAACAATCTACTACTCGCTTTTTCGATGTGAAAATCAGGGTATCAGGGTCCTTAGGACTCCTTGGAACTCCGATGGAGACACCTTGTGTGGTTTCCAGAGTGTAGAAAAGGCAGTTGTAAGTTGGTTTATATATAAACCTGTCGAAGTATAGCAGTATAGTATACTAACATGCCAATCTATCATAAATCATAATCTATCATAATCTATCTATAAATCCAACCGTTAGCCTAGTTCTAAACCAACTTACCCATCAAAAATATTCAAAAATCAGATTCATCAACTATTAATCCCAACGCTTCTTATTTAAATCACCATTGTCCCAACATGTCCCAACCATTTTTCATGGCGGAATCCCCAACTTCGGCGCGACCGAGGTGCGAAGGACTTTCAAAGCCATTTCCTCCTGAGGATTTTCAAATGGCGGGAGGAAATGCTGGTGGATGGGGTGGAAATGCCATGCATTTCATCATGGGGATACAATTTAATTGATACCCTCTGGTAATTTAATGGGATTTAATGGGATTTTATGGTGGTTTACTGGGATCTAATGGGATTTACTCTCTGGTAATTTAACATAGCTATTGAAAGATCCACCATTTTCAATGGGTAAATCCACTATTTCTATGGCCATTTTCAATAGCTATGTAACAAACTACCAGAGGGTAATTTGAAATGGATGTGTCCTAAAAATACGATTTCAAACCAATGGATGATTAAATGATAATTTGAAATGAATGTTTCCTAAAATGGTGGTACCATGTAATCATCCATTGTAATAGGATTGTCCATTCCAAACCGTGAATTTTTGGGGTATCCCCATTTTAGGAAACCTCCAAATGGATTTTTGCCTTGGAGATGCTTTTTTGTGTCCCAAAATTCTGTGAAAACCGCCAATTCCTGCAGTTTAGAATGATGTTCGCAAATGTTCCTCATGATTTTCTTGCGTTTTTTGCTGGCTTTGTGCAGATATGGAATACCCCACAATGGCGATTGTGAACAGGGAACATGAAGCTGTTTCCGTAATTTTCAGACAAACTAACTCTATGTGGAAACTAGCATCATCTTCCACAATGGGGGCGCACAACTTTTCAATAGTAGCTATGTAGTTTGTTTTACCCTCTAGTAAATTAACAGTTTGACCCTGAAAATCACCAATTTATAGTGGAAACTAGTCTTCCAACCCCTGTCTGCCAGGGTCTATGTTAATTTACTGGAGGGTAACTATTCTGAGTTATGAGTTGGCGACGTTGGTGTTACAAAATCTGCATATCAACTTTGTAGCTTTAATTTGCCTTGGTTAATCGTAAGTGTGTTAAAGGTCAATTAATGTTCAATCAATTACATTTTCTATCATTGTTAATCCAACCTTTAAGTTATATATATATGCATATATTATAAAACAACAATCATAAGTGGTAAAATCAGCGAACAAAGACCTGGAACATGCCTGTGGATGTGCGGGCCCTACTTAGGATTCGTGGTTTACAAACCATATATAACCTATTTCATCACAATCCAGTGGAGATATGCCATTAATCTAACTGGGGATATCAGCCATTTCCTAAGTGGATAATGGAAATATAGTGGAACTTCACAACCAATGAAGTTTCCCTTGGAAAATTATTTTAAACAAATGATGGGAACAATGATAGGAAACTCTGATTTGTAGACCAATGGTAGGGCATTTTCCATCTGCTGTAATACATCCCATTGGTCTAAGAATTGGTCTGGACGTGCTTTTAATGATATCTATTGATATCATTCTAATAGTGTGTTATGAAAAATACCAAGACATCCACTCTATAGCCAATGGGTCTACTGTCTATGGATATTAGTGGATGTTTAGTATTGTATTGGTTATGAATGGTTATGAAAAATACCAAGAACTGAAATTCATGTGCTCTAGATAATTATCCATCTACTCTACTGTTCTAGACTTTGTGCTACCTATGAAGATGGTGATGATTGAGGAATGGTTTATGACAGTGTTTTACCCACATTATTCAAATAGTGGCAACTTATATTGTTCAAGACATATCTGCTTAGGGCTTACTTTCTGTAGATATTTCCATACGATTTCATCATATTCAAGGTCTAAGGCATTACTGCAAGAATACAATAGCTATACTATACTTCTAGTGAAAAGTGCTATTGAAAATTGCCCATTGAGTTCGGTGATTTACCCAGTAAAACGGTGATTTTCCATCGTTTTTTTTTCTGGTTGGTGGTTGAGCCTACCCCTCTGAAAAATGATGGAGTGAAAGTCAGTTGGGATGATTATTCCATTCCCAATAGATGGACAGTCATAAAATTCCATGGTTCCAGTCACCACCAAACAGAATAACCATGGATAAACCCTTTTTTTTTTCACCATTAATCACTATATAATAACCCCATTAATAAACCATGGTTATTAACCACCTGTTCCAAACCACCAAGCAGTTTTGGTCTCCTGTAGGCTGGCTCCGCAGGCCGCCATGGCCAGGCAGAACTGCCTCTGGCTGCTGAAGTCGCAGCATTGCAGCGCCAGGCGCCAGAGGCCAGAGACCTGGCGGCGCCTTTGGCGAAAACCCGCTGCAGAACTCACCAGAAACGATGGGAAGATCATGTGAAAATCATGGGAAGATCATGTGAAAATCATAGGAACATCATGGGAAAATCATTGGAACATCATGTGAAAATCATTGGAAAATCATGAGAAAATCATGAGACAATAATATGAAAATCATGGGAAAGAACATGTGAAAATCATGGGAAAATCATGGGAAAAACATGGGAAAATGCTGGTGATTGAACATGAGTTATATATATATATATATCTTGAAAGAAGGCTGTTTTTTCATGAAGAAATCCAGGGATTTCCCCAATGATTTCCACCTTACAGCACATTGGAAATGGATATGGCTCAGTTCCTAGGTTCCAACCGGTTCCAACCCCAAACTGAAGGGCCCAGGCCTGGCTGATTGCCGCCAACGCAATGTCCCGGCCTCGACCCAGAGACCCCAGGTCATGGCTACCGAGGACACGATATGATACTAAGGATGGGCCAGCGAAATCCTGCACCACCAAAAGGATGGTTGAACCATTTGAACCCCTAAACATGATTTAAAAAATAATGGGATAAACCACCTATCCACTGGTGATTCGGATTTCTCTGGCCCATCCACAGTAGGACTATGACCATACTGGATTGAAGGGATTGAGGGATGGGGCTTCACACTATGATTGGGATGACCATGATGAAACTTTATTAATAGTCCATGGATGAACAAGGGTATACAAGTCAGTTGTTGTTATATGCACATATATATATATAATATCACTCCTGGAATATCGTGGATATATTATATTGTGTTAACTATTACAGTAATGGGAAGTCAATATGGGAACTTAAAAGTCAACTTAAAAGGTCAACTCGACTTTTTGAATGCCCCAACCATTAATCAAGGTGGGAACCTGATATTGTGACTATACACACATGTGGACTGTACTGAACTTAAAGCGTTAGCCAATCAATAATCAAATGGGACGTCGACAGCTTGCCTATTCGTATGGAAATATCTACAGAAAGAAAACCCTAAACAGATATTTCTTGAAAAATATAAGTTGCCACTATTTGAGTCTTGGATTTTACTGTTCCATGGCCCCATTTCGTGCTTGCTCTAACCGTTAGACGCGCCACCATGGCGCCACCATGGGAGACCTCCCCCGACGAACGAACGGCACCAAGGCACTCGCAGCCTAAAAGCCAGGGGTGGGAAAGATGGCAAACGCGACGGATTTATGGCAGCTACATCTATAGTTTAAGGGTTTGTACATAGTCATCATAATAATAATAGTAATAATAAGAATAAATATAAATAATAATATTAATAATAATCATCATCATCATAATCATGATCATCATAATCATGATCATCATAATCAAAATAACAATAACAATTATATATATATGTATATATATATATATAGCGACTCATAGATAGTTTTTGTTTTTTTGGATCTATCAGGGATATCAGGGATATCATATGGGGAAAAATGTATCCCTGTTATATCAATATTGTCAGGAAATGTCTCATGGGGATAAGATCAGGATGTTGTTTTGGATATAACAGGGATATATTCAACCAACAAGTCTATTTTATCAGCTTATGAAACATATTGGAACATGACGGAACACCACATGCATAACCAACTCAAAATTGGTTGTGGAGTTAGCCAAACATGATGGTGGCAAGATATTCCAATGGCCATTTCAGATAATTGGAGGTACCTACCATATAATAAGCTTTAACCTACCATATAATAAGGTTTAACAAAGCCTAAATTTCAGGGCCTTTTTTTTCAGGGAGATCCCCAGATATTTCTGGCCAACTATGTTGTTCGCCGCATGTTCTGCCAAATCCTACAGCTTCAAAATTCTCCCAAAAAAATAGCTGAAGAGTTGCAATGGGTCAATTCAGCACATCTTCCATGAGCCAACTTTTTCGAAGCACAAGGGATCAAACCTGATGTAGATGGGTGATATTTTATGTTGGTTGAATTGTGAATATTGTTCTTGATCAAATTGGGATATTCACGTGCCCATGGGTTGTGTTTTCAACATCCGCGATATGAAATGGTACAGTTCCTGCAAAAGTCCACAATGTCCATGTCTGGTCTGTTGCAAAAAATACAAATCTATGGGGATGGGTCCAAACGGTTGAACTCTTTCTACCCTCTGGTAAACGTTTACATAGCAATGGAAAACCACCATTTTTAATAGGTAAATGAACTATAAATGGCAATGTTCAATAAGTTCAATAGCTATGTTAGTTTACCAAAGGGTTATCTTTCGGGGGTTCAGAACATCCAGTGGCGCATCACCGACGAAACGATGTTTTATGAGTACACCAGGGTCATCCCCAACTCGGGCTTCCACCCATGGGTCAAGTGGAGTAGGGATGGAAAGTCAATTCCCTTTGAAAGGACTAACCGGTTGTACTGGACATTGGCATATGGAGGTTTCCTAAAATCGAAGGTACCCCAAATCATCCATTTTAACTAGTGTTTTCTATTATAAACAATCCAGCTATTGGGGTACCCCCATTCCAGGAAACCCCCAAATTGTGTCCACATGGAATGTTGTTTTGAAGCTGGCAAAGCCCCCATGTGCTCACGCAATCCATCACCATTTCTTACTTGGACATAGCAACGCAACACATGGGCCGGCGAGACCTGAAAATCACAACATGGAATTCCAACATGATTTTGGGACGCCCAATGAACAAGCATGGCAAGGGGCTACCGCTAGGCACACGTTGAAAAACTCTGCGAGTTATCCCCCCTATTTCTGGACATCTAAATCATCAGTTACAAGGGAGATCATCCCATATGTCATCAACTAATCTAACTATCGCCATGGTTGAATACACCATGTTTGATGATTGAAACAGATCACATGCCATGACATATCCCCAGTAAAAAAAATGTTCATTCTTGATGGTGAAATCCCATGACATGGCTGGTGAAATACTACCGTTACAAACTATAAACTGCAATGTATTCTCCCCATACTTTTACTAAATCACTGACTAAATCCCCTAGAATCCCCCAAATCTCAGCTTAAATCAACCAGGTTGTCCACCCCAACGGGCCCAACAGGCACCAAGCATCGTTCGGTTGTAAACTCTTGGATTCCATCAGCCAAAGCAGCTGCAACGTCTAGCGGGATGACCGGCCGAGATATTAGGCAAAAAACAACATTGCTGTTTGCATACATTCATACATACATATATATATATACAAAATAGTTATACATTATAGACATACTATATATATATATATATGTATATATATATATATGTATATATATATATATGTATATGTATATATACATATATGTATAT
>Ga0126342_10010598_pt1 | contig 16497 bp, 13 predicted proteins | sample Cyp1metagenome_FD_92528 | JGI IMG/M metagenome (GOLD analysis project Ga0126342, IMG submission 92528) | Coral microbial communities from Lord Howe Island, Old Settlement Bay, Australia - Cyphastrea 1 metagenome | ecosystem: Host-associated > Invertebrates > Cnidaria > Coral ... | reverse complement strand
GAATTTCGGGTGTTTTGACCTTGTTTGTTTGATAGTCTCTAGTACCTGTGTTATTTTTCCCATAGGAATTACGGTAATTTGCAACATCATTTGTTCGTGAATGGGACATACATACGCTGCAACGCCTGGGCAGAACCCAGGCGTTGCGCGTATGAATACATATGATACATGCGGTTCAAAAAAAAAACAAAAACAATCATGTTAAAAGCCAATTTTGGATATCCGAGATATCCCCATGGATAGGTCCAGTTGCTGGGATGCCCCAGCGCAGTCTGTGACCCAAAAATGGGGCTCTTTAAGAGGTGTGCCATCAAGGCATCAAACTGCAGCAAATGTTCACCCTGACTTAGTACTGAAATGGATGTGTTGTGGATACAGTGATAGAGCAGATCTATATCTATGTTATCTATCGATATCTACTCAGGGGTGCAGTTGCACATTATCTACGGGGTGCAGGCAGGGATATCACATTTCCCAAGTGGATATTTCTTTCAGCATACAACCATCGTTATATCCACAGTTATAATCCATGGATAATACCATAGTTATAGGATGTTATAGGGGTTTCTGATACATCCAGTGGATAGGAAATCCTATAGTTATATCCAATAACATAGTATTCTTTCTGGTTTCTGATACTTTTTGTTGTCCTATAGTTACTGGAATGTTACCATAGTTCACACAATCAGTGGATAATATATGATAATATAAGTATTGGATTGATTATGGTATAATCCCATATTATATAATGGTACAATAGTATGGGATATACCATAATATACCATTGAATCCACTGATGGGATATACCATTCAATTGATTATGGTATTGTATACCCACTCTGTGCCTATGGGTATATCCCATCAGTGGATTTCTTCAATCCCATAGGCACATGACGGGGGTCCCAAGAATCCCAACGAAGCGACGTGTCCGCGAGGTGTCCCAGTCCCCGGGCACCATGGCGACAACCAGCAGGAGAGGCCCGGAACTCCGGGCACGGGATTTCAGTCCGCGGAGTCGCCTGGAGCTGCATCACAGCTTGGATACCCTCTGGTAATGACTAACATAGCTATTGAAAATGGCTATTTATAGTGGATTGTCCCATAAAAAATGATGATTTTCCATAGTTATGTTAGTTTACCAGAGGGTACATCGTGTCACATAGTATCATAGTATATCATAGTATATCATAGTATATCATAGTAATATATAATCACAGTTAGTATCATTCTACTGTCACAATAGTTATAATAATAGTGTTCATTAGTAGTTGTTATAGAATGATACATAGTATTAGTAACACTATTCATGATACCTACTGATAGTTATATATGTATAACAAGAGTTTAACAAGAGTAATACTAGTACTGATATTCATAAGAATACTTAATACTAAATACACCTTACTATCGTAGTGAAAAGAATCCTCATCGTCGTCACCATCATTATTGTCATCCTAAAATAATAATCATAATAAATCACAATAACAATCACAATAATTATGATCATTAATCACAGCTAATCAATGATAATCCTACACAAAATAATTAATATATAATCATTATAATCATTGTCATCACAACAAAAGAATACAAGCCTTCAACCTGCAAGACCCCTGCCTTGGTGGGACATCATGGCCGCCATCCATGGCCACTGCAAGAGTCATCCAACAGCGTCGGGGACCAACTGGCCCTGGTTCCATTGGAAAAGGATTGGATGCATTTTAGCTAAGTTTGGAGCGCCCGCATCCGCAAAAAAAACACAACGAATCCAGGTTGGTTTGATCCGTTTCGCCCGAACTGTGGCCATCTTCGAGCGAAGTTTGAGCAGATGATGCCACAGTAGCAGCAGTGGTGTGTCTTGTCTGCCTTCCGTGCAATGTTCATCGTTCAAATTTCATGAGGCCCGTATGAGGCCCGTATGAGGCCCGTATGAGGCCCGTATGAGGCCCGTATGAGGCCCGTATGAGGCCCATATCACTAAACAGTTTGGCTCAGAGCCCAGCTAAGCCGAGAAAACACAGCGCGGCCGCCCTCTGTTGGATTCTGACACTGCGGACCCTCAAAATATCCCAACAATTTACCGCTTTCACAAGGTTCTGACACTGTAAACCAATGGTTTAGGGTACTCAAAATTGTTAGAAACATGCGTCTAGGAGATGAGTTTAGATGGATAAGAGTGGACCACCATGAGTGAACACACTCTAGTTGTTGGTTGCCTTTCTGTTTCAGGATGACTATTCTTCTGACTAGCAAGTCTCTTGATCAAACTAGCACGTGACATCAGTGACATCGTTCACTGATGCAGATTCAAAAAACATCAAAAAATACTCCACTGACCCTGAAGAAACTGCTTCTTGTGGCTGGACACCAGTCACTGTCTCTGTGGCATCGGCATGGATCAATGACCCATTTTTTTTTTGGCCATCGAGAATCATCATCCCAAAGTATCCCTTAAATTTATGGTGGATAATTCAAGCATATACAGTTGTGTATATAATGTATATATATATATATCTAGCATCATATAGCTCGGTTTAATATGGTTTAATAAAACCACCAGTCAAGTTTGCATTGTGAGTGGCCACAATCCGACCATGTCATCCCTCGTTCCGCCCCGTGACATCCCGGCACGCTGCACGCTCCTTGATGCAGGAAGCCACCCGATTCGCCAGGGAGATGCACGCGATGCGCCTGCCATTTTTTCATCGGTGATGATTACCCTCTGGTAATGACTAACATTGAAAATGGCCGGTTATAGTGGATTTTCTCATTAAAAATGGTGATTTTCCATAGTTATGTTAGTTTACCAGAGGGTAATGGGAAAAAAAAAGGGTGGTACGGGTACCCGTCTTGGAGCCCCTACTCGACGAGTTCACGGAAAATCTGACCATCTGTGATATGAGCTCGGCTCTGTGAAAGATGAGTAAATGACAGTGAAATGGCAATAAAACGGATGAGATTCACGGCATGTTACGGTAAAACCAGAAAATTATGAAATTAGCCTGGTCCAAACTGCCAGAAAATCGAAACTGGATAAATGCGGGTTAGGTTTGGACAAATGTGCTGTTTGTATTCACTTGATATTAATGTTTGAATCATGTTCGATCAAGCGTGTAGATCAAACAATCTTGTTGTGTTACTTCCCAGTTAAAATGTTCTTTGGGTCACAATATTAGTCTGGCAGCCTTGGTGTGCAACAGTGATAGGCTGCTAGGCACAAATTTTATAAAGTATATAAGTATATGAGAAAAATCACAAGACTGTGTTCTGTTGCAAGCCTGATGTCACTGTGTCCTTTTCGCATCATGTATGAGAAACCTCCATGTTTGGAATACTTCACAATAATGATCCATGGTCCATGGGTGCGCAGGAGCACTTTGTTTAGTCCCCCAGATGGAGACAAAGCCATGACAAGGCTGCAATTTCAACCACTAGGCGAACAAACCAAGCAGAATGAAGCTTGGTCCCTGTTTATTTATATGGATTTACAGCGATCCTGAAGTGGATAGAATATGGACATGTAAAACATATACAATAAAATGGGATGAGGTTTGGAAATTCAATATTCTAGACTTCAGTATGATTATATATACAGTATATATATACTGTATATATATACAGTATATATATATACTGTATATATATATATAATTATATGTACATACTACATAAATATATGACGCGCACAAATTGTCCAATACTACTTGACCAAATTTGACCCCAAATTTGTCTAGGGATTTCCTGTCCGAGTTGGCCGCAAAATCTTATGGGTCAAAAACCCCACCCAGCTATGTGATTTTCCATAGCTATGTGAAATTACCGAAGGCTACGGTTAACAACTACTAGTTGGTGGTTTTTTCTACCCATCTGAAAAATGATGGAGTGAGTAACAGTTGGGATTATGACATTCCCAACTCAATGGAAAAATAAAAGTCATGTTCCAAACCACCAATCAGACTATATATGTCATAAAGAAAAACAGCACGCAGAATTCTTAGGACAATACAGGTGACTGCATATTGTAATAGAAATTCCATCTGTTAACATCCCAAAATGCTCCATGGTGCTGGAATATTTACCAAGATTTGCCCTAAAAATCAACCAAATGTAGGTAAGATATGGTAATATATGAGCCATGGTCAATACTCACTATATGGTTGATGGTCATCCCATCCATAATAAGGATCCTTATAATGGTCATTATAAATCCCTATGAACCATTGGATGACTAGCCCCTATTAATGGCTATTAACCATGAGTATTGACCATAGATCATATATATATATATATACCATACATGGATCATCTGGGATCTGCTAACCATCTTTAAGTCATTCTGGGCTGCGCTTGCGCGCGACTTTTGGTCGCCGCCGCCGGAGGCGATCGCAGGAATTTGAACATCTTCACCGTGGCCGGCAAATGGCGCCTGGCGATGCGGTACAACGAGCCGTTTTAAGAAAAACCGTGATGCATTCTGTGGAGATCTGTAAATGAGGTAAAACATGGTAAAACAGGGGGAGAAAACGTGGGAAAAACTCTACTAAGTCCCAACAAAATAGAAAAACACAATCCGTTTCCAACATAGTGATAACTGATGTTATGTTCTTTTTGTGGGTTGCTATGTATATTCTTTTGAAGGGAAAATAAGATTCTTCTACGTTGTATGACCATAGCCGTGGTTGAATATTGGGTTTACCGTCCGGTTTACCACACTAGACAAAGTATTAACGTGGAAATTGCATGATTTAGGAATGCATAACATCTATGCCGGAAGAAAAGCATGCAAAAATTTATGATTTTATATATGATAATTCATGTAAGCTTTAATAGACTTTCAGCCCCCGAAACAAAATTACTTATATATATATACAGTATATATCAATCAGAACAACGAAACTCAACTTCAGCCATCCAGTTTTTCTGGATACGAATGGATACTTTTTTTACATGTTGCTTTTGGCCCATTTCGAACCTCGAAATTTCCTGGCTCACGCACTTCAACACTGTACGCCTTGCCGGTGAAACGGTGAAATCCAAAGGCTATCTCCGAAAGCGAACGAATCATGGCTTATCTATGCAATCTATGCCAGAATCTCTTCAGATTTGTTGGTTGTTTCATGTTATTTCCTCATGATCCTCATTTCTCTTGCTGAATTCCCGGTTTTTTTTTGGAACAAAATGGAACCTGCAGATCTTCAGTTCAGTGTTTCACCCCCTTTGGCACCTCGACTCTGCGTGCTCCAATGGCCACAAAGCCTCCTCCAGATACAACTTGTGAATCAGCTAGCTGTGAGGTTGGGAAATCATGGGAAATCCCGGGAAATCCTGAGGTTTGCTGGGAAAATCATCGAATTAAAAGGACTTTTTACATTGCAATGTTCGATTACCAGAGAGAAAAACCGGTTGGTAGTTGAGCCAGCCCTGAAAAATATGCTCGTCATTGGGGATCATCATTCTAAATATGGTGGAAAATAACAAATGAAACCACCAAGTAGTTCATGGTACAGAGCGGGATATGTCATGGGGATTAACCAAGTAAGTCGGGTATCATGGGATACATGTACCGGATGTGAATTTATTTATAGATAATATAAGATAAGATAGGATAGGATAGATAGATAGATAGATGTGTATATGTGTATATGTTTATATGTGTATGTGCATGTATACCTATATATATGTGTGTGTATGAGTATATATACGTATATGTGTATATGTGTATATGGATACCGGCTTATCAAAAATTACCAATTTGGATGTTGGGGTCCCCATGGGTCCCCCATTTTTTGCGCAAACCTTGACATCTTGGGGTCCACGCTCAGACTCCAGGATATGTTCAAGCTGATCAGGAGATCCGTAACGTTTGAATGCATCCAAGCTCAGTTGGAGCAAAGTATCCATCTATGTCCATGTAATTAACATTCATCCGGTTGCTTTAAAGCAACAAAAGAAACCAAGCTTACCAAATGTAGGTGGACCTCTGCATGTTCCCTTCAACAAATTCAAAATTGTGTTTTAAAAAAAAATGTTGGGCCTTTCGAAGCTTCAATGGGTACCACCACTCTGGTGGATATTGTAATCTCGCCACGCGACTCATGGTGTTGTGTTCATGCCAGTCAAACTGTGATTGCCAATATATTATCAGTACATTATCATACAGTTCCTGCATGTTCCTGTAATAATTATACTGAAACAAAGGTGATCATCAGTTCTATACATATATATATATATATTATTATATAATAGATAATCCGGGCTTATCTATTATATCATTATATATAATTAATAATCCCTATGTTCTTGCATGTCATTATATAGTCATTTTTCATAACAGATGATCAGTTCTGACGCGATTGAAAAACAGCGGTGAAAAAATCCCTCCGATCGAGCCACCTTCAGCGCATAGACCAAGGAGGCCAAATCTCGGTCCTGAAAAAAATGCAGCCTGGTGCCATATATATATAGTTTCTGGTTGGTGGTGCAATAACCATCTTGAAAAATGATGGAGTTCGTCAATGGGAAGGATGACATCCCATATATGAATGGAAAATAAAATTCAGGTTCGAACCCACCAACCAGTATATAGTTTATATAGTTCATATAGCTTATTTATTGCTTGTTTATGTTAGCTAAGTTGGTTTAGTTCACTTGAATAACTCGGGTTTATTGAACATGTTCAAAAGAGTTGATGGGGTGAATATAAACCAACTTACACAACTGGGGGGGTCACAACCTTGTACGAATCTTTCATTCCAAGGTTAGTTCACCCAGTCGTAAAACAGGTAAAATGGTTCCTCCAAGCTGCAGTGGGGCCATAGATTTCCAATGTCTGCTGACGATTTTTGCTAGAAATCCAATCACCGAACAGATCTGGTTGTTCCCTTTTTAGTTGAGCCTCTATTCATAACAGGACTACTGACCTAATCCGCACATGTTTTTTTGACCGGGATGGAGTAACACTCTCCGGTGTCATCTTTGATATGGTACTCGGAAATCCCCCGTAATCTAAATGGAGGTTCACTAATGGAGAAATCTCCACGATATTAATACTGCTTGGTGGTTTCAACCTACCCCGAAAAATGATGGAGTTTTAGTAACAGTTGGGATGATGACATTCCATTCCCAAGATTAATGGCAAGTCATAAAATTCCATGGTTCCAAACCACCAACCAGATTATATATATATACACATATAAATGATGGATTTTCCATTGCAATGTTTGATTCCCGGAGGCTTCAACTGGGGGAAAATCCTGGGACTTCAACTCCGACCAGGTCGGAGTTTAACAGTTGGTGACCACAGAACGAAACCACCAAGCAGCAAAATGTCAAATGTTGGTTTATATTCTTTCATCTCCCCACATTTGCTACAGTATATTCCCATATAAAGCTTGTTTAAACATCTGTATAATTAAAGATTAATGATATAAATCCCCCATGTGCGTTTGTCTCGCTTTTTATAGTTCCTCCCAAATTCATCATCATTTGTCCCAGTCGGCTATATTTTCACCATGGTACACCCCATTCTCAAACGCGTTAGATCCCCCCGAATCGCCGAGGCTCGTTGAAGGCCTGCGGACGGCGTTGCAGTTCTGGCAGCATCGCAATCAACCTGCAGAGGAATGGTGGTTTCGCGACATTATCGCTGTAATCCATGGAGAATTTTATAGACATCTGCAAAGAATCTATATATTTTCAGCTGGTTCATACATGTTACATCATTTTACCATTGATAGCATAAAATATTTCGTACTGTGGGTAAACAATGACATGTTTACCATCCCTCAGTCATCACCATAAATACATATATATATATAGTTGGCATAAACATGTATGGTTACCATTCCCAGTCATGGGTAGTATCCAAGGTTGACCCTCCTGGAGGATCATCAGCACTGCTGCCCTGCGATGAAGATTGGACTTGATTCCTTTCTAGACTTGATATGGTAAAAAAATATCTAAATTAATAATGAGTTCATACGAGATTGTCCATAGTAATCCCATACTGAAAAAAAACCTACGAATATTGATGTGGGATGAAATACGGAAGTATGGATGAAATATGGATTCTTGGTTTATCACCATGGATGAAAATATGACTGAAATATGGATGTATTCTAATTTCACTGCGGAGATATCACCAGCGGTCGGTGACCAACCAGCTAGGTGCCCTAGATTTGATCATGCATCAGGGGGGCCAACTAAACCAAGCTGTAACTGCGGGGCATCACATTGTAAGATGTGGCAAAACAAAAGATAGAATTGTCTTAGTGACTCACTGTTTGATTTTTTTTGGTGATCAGACCCTAAAAAATGTCACTGCTCGAACTCAAACGTTCCATTTGAAAATGGGTGATCTAACCATGGAAAAAAAAAAAAAAAAAACATACCAACCGACATGCACACCCAAACATTATTTTAAAAAAAAAAACAGATTTTACTGAATGCTGAAGCTTAGATTCCATCAATCAAAATAGAGATTAGACCAGCAAACACTGGCAATCAACCAACCAAAAACGGGAATTCGACCATACCATAGGAAAAAAGGATTTGAACAGGAAAGAACTGCACCTAATGCACCCAAGATGTCTGAGTGTTTACTTTTGTGGCTGGTAATTTGCCATCATTAATTTTCCAAGCAATCTGTTAGGTTGTCCCTCCACAAAGATTCACCGAGGATCACAATTTGCTGAGCCATCCCCATGAATATCATCAATTGATTCATGAAGTGACACCCACAGAGGCTCGGGCCAAGCAGGTTTCAGCCAAGGAAATCCACTAGCATCTTGGGTGCTTGAGGGCAAAAAACCCAATTGGTAAGTGGTTCATAACCCATGTCTAGGTCGGGTATATCGGTATATCCGACCAATCACGTACGATGCCTGGGTTATGTTCTTTTTTTTCGGTGGTTGATAAGGTTACAGTAATGGTTTTCTGATGTTTTGTGAATCCTCTTTAATCAACATCCAACAAGTAATCCATCCTGAGGTCCATCCTGCTAATATTCAACATCCCCATTCTATGGTCCCACATGTGTGATTTCATCCCCTACTAAACCATGGTATCTGTGGGGTGTCTATGTTGTATCATGTATACCATAGAAATCAAAAAAATTGGGGAAGGGATTATATAATATGGATTAATGATTAATGAGTGAAACCATGTGAAACCCCTATTTTCGATCATTTCAGCTGCCCCCAGCCAGGAAACAGTTCGACTGCGGGCATCTGCGCTTCAGAAGAGGACCAAATCAGCGTCACTATGGCCTACCAGGAACGGAACCGACCTGGGAAGTATCGAAAAAACGTAGGTGTCTGTAATCATATATCATTGTATCCATATATAGAGAGAGAGAGAGGAGAAAAACAAATGTTGTTGTCTACTTCCAAAAACAAAGATCCTGATGTTTGAAAAAACTGCCCTCCTCCCCGCCTCTGCTTCATTTGGATGGGTGACTCAAAGATTGCCAAACTCTTTGAATTCTTTGGAACCCAAAGCGTTTGAAAACGTTGGCTCGTGACATCCAACGAGTCACCAGTCCAGCTGATTCCCCTCTTAAAAAATGGGGGGGGGTCCCATCGCCTGAGTCAAGAGATGATTTTTTCGTGGTCACTCAACATGTCCAGAAATCTTTACATCCTTGGATGTCAGCATTGGAAGCTGGGTGAGAACCATATTATGAAAAAACCCAGTTAGATTCGTGGTTGTACCCCAGGTATTCACCTAGTTTTTTTTACATCAGAGGGCGCCGCTTAATTGCGAAAAAAAAAAAACACTTAATTGCGGAGAAAAAAAAAGTTAATAGCGAAAAGGTGTTACTATGTTTCTCGTTTTTTTTACATCGTTTTACCCCTCACCGCGGGTCCCGCAATCCAGATGGCCTGTGGAGACCAATCCCGCATCGGACGCCGAAGTGCCTCTGGGTTTCCATCATCCCCAGCTCAGTTTTTTTTTAAGATGAACTACTATCGACTTGTACTTGTGAAATCACAAATCACTATACTATAAACCACAAGTCACCATAAATCACGTATCTAAGACATTCTAAGACATTCAAGTCTATCATCATGAAAATCTATCATCATTAATCAATCATTAGTCATCTATCATCATCTATAGATGAATTATCATCATTATATACAGTAATCCATAAGAATATCATTATATATAAATATATCATCATTATCATCTATAGATGAATCATCATTATCCATCAATCATCATTAATCATCATGAAAATGTGAAAATGAAAATCATCAATGATTAATTAAATCATCATCCATAAAAATCATCATTAAACATCATTTTCCCAGCTATAGCGCGGAGGATTTGGTGAAATCCCCATGATATACCCTCTGGTTATGACTAACAGTTCGCCATGGTATAGATGGCCCTAATCGAAATAGATGATTTTCCCAGCGTTTGAAACCTCCATTTGTCATCCATCAATCTATGATAACCTCCACTAAACCTCCATTTATTTTGGGGTTTTTTTCCAGTTCGCTCTGTGCGCGTCATAGATGGCGACCTCCTGGGTGGCCAGCTTCACCATCTGAGTCGCCTTGGGAAAGCCAAAGGCACGACCGAAACATGGCACCGAACATTTCAAGGGAGAAATGATGAGAAACCATGGGAAAACATATGATGATCATATGATGATTATATGATGATGATATGAATTATGATGATCATTGGGAGATATTGGGGGATTAAAATTATGACCAATAAATATGATAATTTTCCAGCAAAATGTGGATGTCACTTGTCGTTCCCTGCCTCGGCCCTCATTTTGGCACATGCCCAGGTCGCATTGGCAAGGGCCTGATGCAAAGGAAAAAATCGGGGTAAAAAAGGGGGAACAATCATGGGATTTTAATGGGATTTTCCATTATAAAATGGGATTTTCATGGGATAATCATCCATTTTAATGGGATTTTAATGGGATTTATTGGAACATGAGATGGTTTTGGGTGCCGATATGGTGGATTTAAACAAGAAAACATGGGGACTTAAGGATTTTTCATGGGATGTATAACCAACCATATCTAACAATATGATATTTGGGTATGTCTTAAAGTATGCGATTAACCCCGCAGGTGGCCATGAAATAAGAGAAAAATGCTAATGAATGGGATTTCGGGGTTAACCCCCAGGGGTTGGGTATACTTGTACCCTTGGTAACCCAAAATGCGGCAATCCAAAATTGGTTTCTCATTTTTTGTGCAGAGACATGATTGGCTACCTGACTGGCATCACTCCAAATATGGTATTTCATAGGTACTTCAACCCGACATTTCTAGCACCTGCGATGTGAAGCTCGTTGTCATCTCCCTCTCCGCAATCTGCGCCACCAGCGCGCGGAAGACCCGTGGATGGTCCACGCCTGCGAAGCTTTGGCTCCGCCGAGTGGAGACAGACATGCAAAATGCCAGCTGCTGATTTAGCCAGTAAAATGCTGGTGTACGTATTTAACCAGCAAAACTTGATAGTGATTCGATGTTTGAAGTAACAACCCTCAAGTGTTTGATTTCACCAGCAAAATCCTTGTTTAAGGGAAGGGTTGATTTAACGAGGAAAATGGTGATTCAAGCGACAAAATGCTGATTTAACAAGCAATGATGCTGAGTAAAATTAAAATAAAGATTCAACATGTATATTATTTATGTATGTATGTATATATATATATGTATATATATATATGTATATATATATATATATATTCAAGCAACAAAAAGTATAAGTAATATGCAACTCTCCAAAAATGGTGATTCCACCATCCAAAAGTGGTGATTCCACCATCCAAAAGTTGATGGTTTTGAGTTAACCAACACACGGGCGGCGTATCAAACCAGGCATCATGGGGATATGATGCTGGTCTAGTGACGATATCATGGGATACATGGCCAAAAATGGTGGATTTCGCTCAAGTTCTTGCCAGAAAATCATTGTCGTAGGTAAAACTAGGCTACGGCGCGGTTAGCGACCCCGGGGTAATTCATGGATTTTTCATGATGCTTCCTTCACAAAATCATGTTATTTGAAAGGCTTTGTAAAAACGTGATAAGAGCGTCAAATCGTAGTTCCACTGGGGCCAGCTACCAAAAGCGCGTTTCGTGTGGAACGTTCGTCGATTTTCAACTTGTTTTTTTCTTCTGTTGGCCAGATTCAGTCACATCTATTAACATCCCCACCCCACCCCAGTGACGTGACGTCAGTTGTGCATGTGATGTAAGTTAACATGAACGTTAACATACCCACCCCACCCCAACCCAGTGACGTGACGTCAGTTGCGCATGCATCAATTTCAAGAGCAACTTGCATCCTATCAGCATAAATGCCAAAACCGCAGGGGTCGCTAATGCCGTTGGCTAAAACTAGGTTCTAAAACTAGTGAATTTTGGGTATTCCAGAAGTTAGACAAACCCATATTATGTATGGCATTGAACAGATGTGTCAAACAGAAATGGGAGATTTGACTAGCCAATTCGTTCCAACAAACTTAGATTTAGCAATTTAGCAGGCTTTAGCTGCAAACACGACCTCAAATATGTCTGGTACGTGTGGGTCGTACTTCAACCCTTCGGATAGTCCAAAGCATGGCCCAGTTCGTTGGGCCCATCCATATGTTGACCCCAGATGTTCCTGCCATCTCCAATATGACTGGTGATATTCCTATGTTTTCCTGGCAAAGATGTGCAAACATATACACAGACTACATCAAACTAGCTGTTAAACAAAAATCTGAGTCCCAACAACCATGAGCTTGTCCGAAAATTTCTCATCAGTACCGGCAAAGCTACTGGTCAATCATAACATGTCCCTACTCTTCCCGGCCAGCTATTGGTTTAGGCATCCCCCCGGGACGCGACCAGATTTGACGCCAAAGCACGGGCTGTACAAAAGGCCCAGAGGCAAATCGAGACGTCCTTTTCGCTGCTGAAAGTTGGAAGCCCCAAAAAGATATAGAAAAGCCAGCACTAAGTGAGATCTACGTGTTTGATCTTTTTGGGGGTTACATGGGGTTGCTTTTTGGGGCATTAAACATTCGAAAACAACAATGTCAAATTCTGTGATCGTCCGGGCTGGGTGGATAAAAACATTGGAATGGGATACACAATTTTTACAGACCTGGCGCCATACCTCCTGTTTTTTTGCACCATTTTTCTCTTCGGTGAATCCACCCCAGAACGCCAGCTTGGACTGCAATCAGTCCGATTCAAGCAGATCGGGGCCATCCAGCTGACACCATTTGGGCATGTTTTTTTTTTTTTTTTTCGCACCCATGTATGGTGATGACTTGGGGATATTTGATTGGGTTGACCGGTTTACCACATCAAGTGGGTGAAAAAAGGGGAAAAAGGGTCCCCAGAACGCCAGCTTGGGTCGTTCTCATGTGCCGTGCACTAAACGGTACTGTCCATAAAGATTGGAGATGCACCAGACTACCAGACTTGGAGATGCACTATGGCCATAAATAATACCATCTGGTTATTTAACATAGCGAACTGGAAAATCCATTATAATTCAATGGAGGTGTCAAACGCTGGGAAAATCATCTGTTTCAATGGGCCATTTTTCATAGCTATGTCAAATAACCAAAGGGTAATGTATAAAATGATGATCAAGGCTACCCTGTTCTTGGACTCAAATCCCATAGAAACGGGACTCCTGGGCTTGAAATTGCGATGCTCCGGGCCTCATATGTACCATGGGAGGTGCAGGTGATGGGGGTTATTTTTGTACCAAATTAACCATATGTACCAAATATGTACCATGGGATTCCAAGCATAACTTTGGATATAACATGATTAAACCTCTATGGTTTTACAACCACTACTATTAGCTTGGCGCTAATTAGTGACATTAGTCGAACTGCACCCAAAATCAAAGGGGGAGTCCGACGTAGATTGTCCCATCAACTCTATAGGCAACCCTTCAAGACGGAGGGTTTAAGACCTATTTTTTGCGGGGCCCATCGGTACCCCAGACTATTCCCAAACTGGGACGCAGTGTTGAGCATTGCACTTCTACTGGTTGCCTGACCAACACTCGTACTCCATATTAGTATTAACAGTATATTGAAGATTATTGGAGTATAGCCGCTATAGCCCCTCCAAAAAAGTGGAAAAGTAAAGTTCCCCTCACCGTTTCTATCTCTTCGGGATGTAGACCTGTCTCACCAAGGTGATCAGCTGAAACCTGTGTTTCTTCGTACCATTGAGATCAGCTACCAACGAAATTTATTAAATCAAAGATCTTTAAATAAATGACAATTTGTGTCAACAATTATAGCCCGAGTTGAGTACTTCCCGATGTTTATGGTTAGGTTAGGTCAAAGGTTACCCTGAAAAAGCAGAGGGTGGGGTCAAAGTCGACAACCCCAAGACTCTACTGTAAAATGCTTCACTACAGAAGTGGCAACTTAAATGGTTGGGAATCTATGTCCCATTTTCTTGACTGGTATCAATCTATAGAAAATGTATTAACATCTTCAATTTTGATGGCTGTTGCTGCACTCAGAATCAAACATTAGGACGCAAATTCAAGTGACAACCGAATTCCCAGAGGGTGCTGCCCCAACGGGATCCGCAACACCAATGCTTCCCCAAGTGGCACGATCACATGATCAGCTACATGATGGTAGAGGAGCCTCAGCCACGACGTGCCGGCAATGGTAAGGACATGGCGTTGCGGTGGTCTTCGGTCTTTGGTCAAGGGTAGCGCATTGTAGATACCTCCAACTGCCAGATTCAGTGTCCACTTCTCTGGCCAAAATTTTTGGTGACTATTGACGACAGTTTCTGCAATTTTGCGACCAGCGACCAATTGGCAACTACGTGGTGCAAAGTTATTGTATCTGATTCGATTTGACATCCTATTATATACATTTATATACAAACTACCCTCCGGTAATGAAACATGGCAATGAAAAACCCGTCATTTATAAATGATGTTCCCATTAAAACCTCCATTTATATAGGATGTTCAATTGCCATCCATGGTTGATTGTCAGAGCCTCTGCTGCCGCATTTTTTGATCAATCTCTCTGGGTTTCTACAGCAGTTGAGTTCACGTTTTGCACCAGTTTGTGTGGGTGATTTTATTGGCTACCAAAAAAAGATGGATGGCGAATACAAAAGATGTAAGCGTAACCTCAAGCTGGGTCGTTTGTTTATATGCCCGAATGTTCAACACTTTTTCAACCCACACTCATCTTGGGTTTCAGATTTGCTTACGAGGACACATATTTTTTAAATATCAATATCACGGTCACCAGTTGGTCCCACTGTCGTAGATTGGTATCGGTGCATCCTAGGCATCGTGAGTGGTAAAAAAAACCCAACCATAGCTGAGGATATAAACATTATATAATATAAACTGGTTTATAACTCATGACCTAACCACATATGTACAAATATTGTAACTGAGGATATAAAATGAAACAAAAACCATCTATAACCCCCTTGTTTCAAATGCAGCACAGCATATCACAGCCACATCTGGAGGTCCAGACTCACGTTGCGTGTCATGTCGCAAGGTGGCCATGGACCACAACAGCATCGTGCTGTCCTTCGGTGTCATCCTCCGCTGGATTCATGGCGTGGATGGAACAAAATCCACCAGTTAGTGGTTTATCCCATGATAATCCCATTATTTATATGAAAAATCCACCAGTTGATAGATGATAATCCCATCTTTCATGGTTACTAACAGTTATCAACTGATGCAGGGTTTCGCAACCATCCACAAACATGAATACACATAAGTTGGTACATCTTCAGATCTGTAGCTACAAAAACGCAGCACTGGGACTGGTCACATCTCCCCGATGACTAGTCTTGGATTCTCATCGGCACAGTTTGTTTTGAATACAGGGACTGTTGGGCTACAGGTGGCTAAAGATTTGAATTCCAGAGCCATACTTTTCCATGTTGGGGCTGCATTTTCCTCGGTGTACAGTAGATGTGAAGTCCTGACAAGTAAGGTTGAATGGTGGAATATCTAAGAAATACGTCATGGAACAAAGCAGAAGCACTGTGGGAAATCTTGTGATGAACCCAGGGTTTCCAGCATCATCACCGCTAAACCCGGGGTTTTAGTTTCCACCCTACAAATGTGTACTGGTAGGGTTTTAAAGCCAAGGGTATCAATATCTGTATCAATCGATCTATCTATATTATATATATATATATATCAATATCATATCTATATAATCTAATATGTATAATAATGTATATATATACATATATGTATTTATTTATATGTTTGTTTAATTATATATCATACATAATATACATATTATGTGTTGTAATCTATATATATTATGTGTTGTACATGTATTATATTTTATATGTTATACAAATATTATGTTATATATATATTATACACATATTATACAATATATTATATAATATTATATTATATTATGTTATATTATAAATTATATATTATATTATATTATGTTATATTATAAATTATATATTATATTATAGTATG
>Ga0126342_10010597_pt1 | contig 16498 bp, 16 predicted proteins | sample Cyp1metagenome_FD_92528 | JGI IMG/M metagenome (GOLD analysis project Ga0126342, IMG submission 92528) | Coral microbial communities from Lord Howe Island, Old Settlement Bay, Australia - Cyphastrea 1 metagenome | ecosystem: Host-associated > Invertebrates > Cnidaria > Coral ... | reverse complement strand
GGAAGCAGTGAGAAGTGAGAAGTGTGGAGTGTGAAGTGTGGAGTGTGAAGTTTGAAGTTTGGAGTGCGAAGAGTGCAGTGTGCAGTGTGAGGTGTGGAGTGTCGAGGGAAGGACACGGTCGGGTTAGGTTGTCGTTGAACTATAGGTCATTTATGTTTGGGAAACTTCCGCCGCCGGCTTGCCCGGGTCTATGTTAATTAATCATATAATACAATAAAATATACATTAATAAGTTTCTCTTAATGTACTTTCACATACCATTTGTTTCTCTCATGTTGAGCCTAATTGTCATGGGCATCTACTACCATTATTTACCATTCACAATCATCGTCATGTCCTATTTGTCATTAGGCAAGTCTACCTTTCACCCCATGACACTCCTGAAGATCTCCAGAAGTTTTTGTGCTCATCCTGAAAGCGCCCAGCGGCAGCGGCCCAGCATGTCCCAGCATGTCCCAGCTGGCCCAGCATTCAAAAAGTCAAGTCATCTCGTCGTCTCGTGATCTTGAGTCATCAGCTGAGGTTGTTCGGTTCTGCTGATGAGCTGATGGTCAATGCTCCTACCAGCGGCGGGGAGATGAAGCAAATCGGACAAAACGTTTGAAGCAAAAATCTCTATCCAAGCTCGTGGTGAGAAAGCTAAGCTAAAATGTACCAAAAAACAAATCGAAGTTCCAAAAGTCCCAGCTGAAACTGGAAACCTTGAAAGTCTTGAAATTGGTGAGAGTTGAAGTCAAGTCATGGAGTCAATTGAATCGTTTTGCGTTTGACCGACGTTGGAAATCTTCCTTTGCGCCAATCACCGTTATCTTTAAGCGCAGACTGCGTGCGCAGTTCGCTCTGCCGAATCCCGCAAGCTGGCGAAAGCCAAGCAGCATCAGACTCCGATCTGGAGCAGCGCAAGACTTTTGTTTTTTGGTCCCGGAGTCCGAGATTTGCACTTGCTTTATCTTGCTTTATTGAGCTGAGAAGACTTGATGGCCACATCATTTGGCTGTGCCATACCGAATGTGCGGTGTAAGTTTCAAGTTTCAAGATCTAAGTGGTTTTGATACATTTGATTGAAGAAATGATATGATCGCCATTTTGCCAGAAGAATTGTAGGAGTGTCGCTCAGAAGACCAAACATGTAGGGATGAGAGATATGTTTAGCTCTGAGGTTCATTTATTTGTGAGAATAAAAGACATCGAATCAAAATATCGTTTGAAGCCTGTTCAGAAATCAGCGAAGTACGGCATGAAGCATCTGCAGCATCTGCAGCCATGGTGATAGCAACACGATAACATGCGATGCCAATGCAGCATGATGCAACATGATGCAACCCGATGGACCAGGGAAAGGACTGAGTCTGCGCAAAGCTCCGCGGCAGCTGCGAGCAAATGTGACTGCATGTGCGGCGAGTGGACTATCTTCCAGTAGGTTCCAACATGAACAAAGCATGAACAAAGCATGAACAAAGTTGGATGATAGCTGGTGATAGCTGTATTTGATGGTGTTGCACAGGAAATTTGGGACTGGTCAGACTGATGTCCTTGTAGCACTGTCGTGAATATCATTTTTTCAGAAACTTTCCCGTGTTTCCCACTTGGAAAGAAAGTCTTACGGTTACCGTATATCTCAGAGCTTAGAAGTCGCTCTCCACGGGAGTGGCAGGGCATCCAAGAGTGATGCATCCAAACATGGCAGCTCCCTAGTGCCAACATGTCGCAGGGCACTTTCCGAATTAAGGGATTCCAAATGATTCCAAGATCTTCCCGTCTGAAAGATCCTTTGTTATCCCTTTGTTATCCCTTTGTTATCTATTGTGCGTTGTTTTCTTCCAACTTCCAATTGTTGAACTCGTTGCAACTCGTTGCAACTCGTTACAAGTGCCTGTGATCTCAGGAGACCTGTTACAGAACCAGAGACAGGCGCAGCCGCACAGCAAGACGCTGTCGGTGCACTTGGGCGCTGCAGGATCTCTTTGGGTGATGCAATGCATATGCATTATATGCATTATATGCATCTGCATTATATGCATTCGTTTCGATGCAATGCCAATTGCCATGGCGAAACTTCTCTCGGAAATACCGAATGAGCGCACCGAACATCGATAATACTGTACCGATCTGTACCGAATCAGCGGAATAACCTCAGCAGAGAATCCACAAAATCCACAAGGCCAAAAACTCGGGAGTTGTTCTGAGCGGTGAAGTTGTTCTCGTTGGCATTCCGCGCCTTGACACAGCTGGGCAAAAGGTTCCCAAAGCCGAAGGCCCGACAGCGAAACAATTTTCAGAATTTGTCGCGGCCTCAGTCGAAACTGAAAAACTGATAAAACTGGTTCAGCCATGTTCAGCCAAGACTGTAAGACTAACTGTAAGATCTGTAAGATCTGCAAGACTTGATTTCAGCATTTTCAGCATTTTCAGCATTCCATGACCATTGCATCAAGACTCCGTGAAAATCTTGTCGTTGCACAAAACAACATTATGGATATTCATGGACCATTCATGCTCCTGCTCGATGGCCCTATAGACACTATAGACTCTATAGCACATTTTACAATTTTGTACAATGTACAATGATATGTTGTATATTTACAATATCTTACATCATGGATATGTTGCGTGAACATCTGACCAAATCTGCTGGTGGCCACGCACCAAGGCTTCAGTGGATCGCGTTTCTAGCTCGCCATGGGCTGACTGTGAATCCAAATGTTACCAGAAAAAGAAGCCACAGTTTGTCAACAGAAATAGTTTTTACACCGTGAGTAACTTTTCTCAAATAGTCCCGATTCTCCAATCAAGGGAAATGAAATCTCCCTTTCTCCATCTTTCGCTCATCTTGTTTTTCCCATGCCACGATTATTGTGGCAATGCTCCAACGGCACGGCCTGCCCGCATTTTCAATTTGACTTAGTGCTCTCCGCTTGTGCATGACATTCAGCACACAGAGACCAGGGCGGCCGGGAAGGAAACAAAGCCAAACTGAGAATCAAATTGCAAGAAAAACTTAGAGAAAAATTGCTCATTCAGAATTGCTTAAAGGCATAATCTTGGAAACTCGGCCCAGATCTGGTTTGTCAGCAGAGCTGCCGCCCACAAGTTTTGGCTCATGGCCAATCAGGTCCCAACTGGGCCCCTGACTTTTGCCCTTGGGCGTGTGCATGCACAGTGAAGGACATGAGAAGACAATTCTATCACAAATTGTATCAGAAAGTGCCTCTGAAAGACAAATTTCAAGTTATTTCAAAGACCTTTCAAATTTCATTGCATGCCAAGAAATGACAGCTTTGGTAGCCACACGGCTTGACGTAGATCAAGGGCCGTTCCTTGTGCCGTTCCTTGTGCCACGATGCCGAAGCATCAAGCCGAATGCACAGTACCGTGAATCGGAACGTTTATTGAGCCTTAAAAGGGACGTAGATAGCTGTGGCAAAGAAGTCGAGGCTAAGAATGTTTCCGGGCAAATGCGACGTCCAAAACAGCATCGGTTCAAAGAGGTACAGACTGAAACTCTGAACCAAAAGCTCCAAAAGCGTTGGAAAATATGTCAGGGACTTCAAAGGATTCCGGGATTGCCCGAGTGCCAAGTTGTCCTCCGCTTCACCAAAGTCCCAACAGACGGACCGTGGAATGAAATGGATGTGGGGGTTGTCAGTACAGTTCTGCGGATGTGACAAGCCTCCGCAAGCGGCCGATGTCTTGAAACTTAAAAAGCTCGCAGCCTCTGCTCGTCGAGGTCAAACATAACTGACATTCACTGACACTAGGGTGATCTAGGTGTAGGGAGTGTGAGGAACGACTTGGAGCAGTATGTATTGTTTACATTTGCGGCAATGGAAAAGAACGATAACATGGAAATATCATGAAGTGTGACTTGGCCGAAACAGAATGAACAAGACATGGAACATATGGAACAAGAGTAACAAGAGTAACAAGAGTAACAAGAGTGAGATTGTTTTGGTTTGGAGGTGGTTTGGTGGGGTCCTTTTTGGGTCGCTCCCCGATCTCGTGCAGTTGGATGCCACCTTCTGGAAGCGAACCGTGGCACCCTTCGTCCAGACCTTAGATGGAGCAGGACAAGTTAGACAAGTTAGAGAAGTTTCAATTGTGAAATGTCCATAAATGTCCTATATGTGCCATGGGGGATGGTCATGAATTGGGATTTGTATTCTGACAAGGATTCCCGTTATGGAACGGATGACCATACCACATATACCATGTTTTGAGCATGGCACATAGGCTCAGATATGCTCAGATGTATAACATGTGGCCTTGGTATTTGGACTGCTCTTGATTTGATGGAACGAAATACTAAAATTGCATTCTGCCATTCCGCATCGCATTCTGCATTGCATTCCTAGATATTGCGCAGGCTCTCGTCTCAGTGTACTCTCGATAGGTCGTTGAGCGCAAGCCCCGGTGTCGTTCCATCGCCAACTTCCCGGGCTTTGAGCCCTCCCGAGATGTGCACGGCATCCCAGTGTCCACCAGTGTCCACCAGTGTCCACCAGGTCCACCTATTTCACACCTACGGACCCATGATACCTATGTGGAGCACAACATAATCCAGCTCTCTGTGGAATGTTTTCAGTTTCTTACATCTCCAACTCCGTGAACACTTTCACTGACTCCTTGCCGTTTGCTGAATGATATAGATGATGTAGATAGCTCAAAAGGCTCGGCTTTTTGTCAGGAACTACTTTGATTGGCGTCCACCCACGAGCGGCTCTGCGTTCCTTGGCCACTTTCAGAACACGGAAACGGATGTTGAAAACTGTTGAAAATTGTTGAAATATGTTGAGTTCATACTGGCCCACAGCTGGCCAAGAAAGTCCAGAGTCTAGAGATACCCGAGATATGAATCTGAAATCATTCTGAAATCATTCTGAAATCATCTGAATTAGGAAAATTTGGATGTTTTCAGTATGGTTCGGTATGTTTCGGTGAAGTTTTCAAGGAAAAAGTCTCGACGCAGCAGATTTCAGACTGGCCATGCATAAATCTCTTGGAGGTTTGAAAGGGGAGCGGGGACTTGTTGCTGTGAGGACGTCACAAAAGTCTAGGACGTCACACAAGTCGAGGGCATCATCGGTGGTTCCTGAAAAACTTGGACAGGCGGATTAAGTGATTAAGTGAGACAGAGAGATAGAGGAAAGGACACTGACTTGAAAAACAAGACGCCTTGTGACACAGCATAACTGGCATAACATAGCAATATATAGCAATAATAGGAAGAGTATGGAAAGAGTATGGAAAGTATTGGAAAGCCCTTGTTGAGTTCTCCACTGTGAATCTCAGCAGGCCCAGCTGTATGAACTTCCAAGGAGCAGGTGTCGGTGACTTGAACTGACAGATCAACCCTGGTAACCTGGCACCCAATTCTCCATGAGAAGATGCCAATGAGGGAGTGATGAGAGCGGGAGGAAGTGAGGAATTGGAAAGTTTTGTCGACTCCAAAACTTTTTGGAACGGACTCTTCGCATTCTGTGATTCGAGCTGCAAATTCGCCCGAATTTACGCAGGCCTACGACTGGTCAACATTTCTGAGGCACAGCCTTCAAAAGGCCTTTTGAGCCAATCCTTAACTGATCCTGATCCAACAGTGTCTAACAGTATCAAACAGTATATCAGTATATAACAGTTCTAATCATCATCAAATCATCCTAGGTCCCATCATCTGGTGGAAGAAAATCATCGAAAATTGGTTCAGCTCGTCAGATTCTTTGCGAGTGGTCTCTTTGAGATGGTAGATCGTTCTCAGACTCAGATTGGTAGTGCCAAAAGCTTTTCCAAAGCTCCGGCAAAGTCTCTGCAAATTTAGCCATGACTTGCATCAGTTGCCAGTTTTCCTAATGAAGCTATGTGTGATTTGTTTGCTCATCCCATTTTCATGTGCATCAAACACCACGCAACCAATGGCAAAGCATGCCTGCCTTGCAAGGAACCTCACGCATAGATCATTTTTTGGATCATTCTAGATTTTACCATATTTTACCTTTTTGAGTGAAGATTTGCCCAGATTTTGCCCAGCTTTGCTTGGCACCTGTTTAGTGCAAGGTCGCCTCACCTCTGGGGAATTTCGCGCCTGTAGCTTTGTCAACAAAGGCTTTTGAACCCTTTTGAAATTAAACTTGTTTCAAGTGTGAAAGGAATCTGAAAAGAATCCTTCGGGGAATCCGGGAAAAGAATAAAGAGAGAGAGAGAGTGGAAAGAGTGGAAGAATGTATGGGGACGCCACTTCGACTCACCGGCCGATATTTCAACCTGAAATCATTAGTTCTATAGTATTCTATAGACAAACATGTTGCAACTTATTGCAACTTAGAGGTCTCTGCAACAAATGCCTTACATCCTTGAATCAGGCTGTGAGGGTCACAAAAAGAATGGTTTGCTTAGCTGCTTAGCTATTTGATTTCGATACACAGATCAGATCTGCATGATTTCGATACCCAGACATTGAACTTATTGAACTTCTCAATACTCAGCTGATTGGCGTGGAAGGTCCCACGAGGGCTCGGGGGAACTGAGACTGCCAGCAAAGCTGGTCCAAGTCTCCACGAAAAAAAAAGTATTGGTGAAAGCGTCTAGGAAAGCGTCTGGATAAAAAAGTGAAGTATTGGATAACGATGAAAAACACCGGGGCGCTGTTTGCCCAATGTCCCAGCTGGTGTGTTCATTCTTGCACTTTGTTCAATTTGTTTACATCATGCTCTCCAAACATCTCCAAACCTCGCAGACGCAGCGGTTCAAGCTCAGATATCCAGTGGCAGCAGCACCCCAGGGATCCCCAGGGCAAAGATGATTGGAACTCAGGCTCAGGAGCACCGTGAAGTGCCAAAGTTTTTCGATGGATCAAAACTAAGATCTCAGTCATCTTAGTCAATTTAGTCTAGACTATTCCACGCTAAACTTGACAGTTTCTCACAGTGGCAGGATTGGCCAACAGTACATCAGTACCTGCCTCAGAGAGAATCATATCTGTAACAATATCGACGCCTGATGGCTGCTGATCGCAATGTGTTTTCAGGTCGGCTGAAATGCAGGCATTAAGGGACTATGTGACTGCAGCAGATGGCTACAGATATGCCAATCAAGTTTCTTTGCTGCATTGTAAGATACAAGTTCTTACAGGTTGTCCAAGTCAGAGACAGGCAGCATTGGATTTGGGCAACTCTGCAGGCTGCGAGCACATTGCGGCTGGACGTCACACACTCCAATCTGATTCAGAGATGGCATGACCTTGTTTTCGACAGCAGCATGACAGCACGGCGCTCAGAGTCAGAAAGCATCAGAAAGCTAGAATGTTAGAATTCTTGGCAACAACAAAGTGCAAAATGATCGAAATGCAGAATGTGCAGCATGACGCTGTCACCTGTCACTGCCTGTCACCTTCAAAAGGTTGGCCGAGTCAAAGAGAAGCTGGGGCCCTGGGGCCCTGGGCACTTGGCATTTTGGAAGCTGAGCTAGGGCACCATAGGGCACCATCGTTGCCGGTATTGCCGGTCAAGTCATCCCCAGCATACTGAGGTTGTACTTCCATGGCGGCACTCCAGCAGAGCACCAGGACTCGTTTCGAAGACGCCAACTTGTGAAGGCAATGGCAGACATGATTGCAATATTTCAATATATTTCAATATGTTGCAGATGTTGCAGTGGACTGCTGGACTTATTGAGCTCTCAGCACTGGATCAGATCGACCGGTATGGTGTGAATGTGAATGCAGGAGCTCTACTTGAGACGAGGCGGTGGCGACACCTTGTTCCTCTGGGACGATGCTTGTCGTGTTGCAGACCTTACGACAAACTATTAACTGATATATAACTGATATATAACTGATATTAACTGTATAAACAGCTGACAATTCTCAGGGCAGGGCCACTTCAGATTGAACACACACCACACAACATGTACTTTCACCATGTACGGTTAGCAAAGTCACAAACACTCAGACAACATGAGACAACATGAGACAAGGATAGTTGATCATGTTGATCGCACCAAGGAGAAAAAGACTCTGGCAGATTATGGAGTCAAGTGAGAAGCTGAGTTTCCTTTGGCGTCAAGTGGCATCAATTGACATCCAAAATGTCATCATTTTTACGACGTGTGAAAACCATGTGAAGACAGCCAAGTGCCGCAATGCCGCAATGCTTGAGGAATGGTATGGAGCTCCACATCAAGGCAAGTGGGCACGAACACTTTGACGGCCATGGTGCCCGCCAACGCTACGGAAAGGTAAATCTCAGCTCGAAGGGATAGATTACCCACAAAGTATCACAAGCTCACCCGGCTTTTCCAATGAGACTGTCTACAGAGTCTACATTGAAATGTCATTTGATTCAGTCAGATCAAGGTTTTCAAGAATATCGCCATCAGTGTCCAGCAGCTTTGATCGCGTTTGGACAGGACACAAATCCCTACTCCTTGTCCGCAAACGGAGGATTGGAGGACGTGAGTCAGGCAGGAGAATTTGATTCCATCAATTAATCATAATTAATCTATTTTACATCATTTTACACTTTTTCACAAGGCGATACAGATCTTAAGTTGCAGATATTTAAGGAGTTTGTTGCATGCTGTGATGACTTTTTGCATTGTACTGCTCAAAGACCCCAGCTTGAAGAATCGCAGACAAGAAAGGATTCTGATCACCGTGAAATGTTGATGTTTGTCAAGGTTCAGAAGTATGTCATGGCAGACGAGGACAGATATCAAATTATAATGTCATGTCTTGTTGCCAAGAAGCATGTTGTATTCTTTGCTGCCTGTGCACTCTTCGAATTTGGCCCAGAGGCAAATGTTGCCAGTGTCATGTTGAAACTCTTGCAGGAATACGACAAGCTTGAAAACAGCGTTCGAGCAGTCAAGCGAAGAGAGAAGGAGAAGGTTCAATCAGTGTTGAAGTCTGAAATACCAATGGACCAATGGCACGAATTAGTTATGCAACATGCTGACTCAACATTGTCAACATAACATAACATATCTTAACATAACTCAGTCTATCCTAACCTGTTTGGACATAGCTTGGCATATCTTAACATATGTTGACTTCCATATGATTTATATATACTTATTTGAACTGTTTGACCAGTGTGCGACTGGGACGTCGGCCTGTGTCAGGCTGCAGCAGAACGAGCTGCTCGGATAGCTGCTGGAGATGTCAGCTTCACAGGACTGTAGATCGGAATGTAAGGTTGATCGAAATATATCGAAATCATGGATTACAATGTAGATTTATGTAAGTTCTCGTAACTTATTGGTCTTGATGCTCCAAGGCAGGAATTCCGCGAAAAAAAACTTCGAAATTTTGACATATTCGCGCTACGTGTTTCGACAGACGAGGTCATTGAAGAAGAGCCCAGTGAAAGCATCGAAGAGGCTTGACGGCCTGAGTGGATTTGACTTGAAAGAGTCGCGGATCTTCAAGAATTGCTTCAAGAATTGTGCATGATTTTTTGTTTGACTTTAGTATCTTTAGTGTGTTGCTGTCGCTTTCCTTCTCAAAACGCCCAGGTTTCAGCGAGAATAACAGTAGGCAGCCGGTGCCAGGTCAGCAGCGGATTGGCCTTGATTTTATTTGATTTTTGTAATTTGTCATATATTGTCATTGTCATTATCATGTCACATGTTTGGAATGTTACAAGATGTTACAAGCCTCCTGTATGCACTGCCCCTTGCTGCCCCTTGCCAAAGATTTGATCATCTCTCGGCGACTCTCTGTCATTGAACCCGCACAGCGTAAAGATGTATAAACAGCCTTTCGACATCTTTCGACATCTTTCGACCGCAATCGCATTTTTCTGCAAATGTGAATGGATTGACAGTCTTCTGGAAGCATGACTACTGGGGCAACATTTCCTGTCTGCACTCTAGCTAGAACAATCAGGGCACCGCAGTGGCAAGAGAATGGAAGGTTGCTGCAGCTTTCATGTGAAGAATCGGAATGGGAGTCACTGGTAGTCATTGAAGAGGGAAAATGTTTGGAAAATGTTTGGGAAAAACTGTAAGACAATATAAGACAATAAAAGACAATAGATAAATATGATAACTTGTTGATAAAAATGATAAAACAACAGTTGTAAGACACTTTGCCAGGTGCACCCCGGCGGCCGCCGTGGGGAGGTGGCCTTTGTCGGCAGTGTGAGAGGTGCCAAGGCGCGAGAGCCACAACATACACCACGATGCAAAAAAAACACGAATAGGACACCAAGAATGACATAATATGACATATATTATGACTCAATGACACCAAGACACCAAGACACCAAGAATTATTCCAAGTTGTGGCGCTCAGGGCGTGTGGATTGGTGTCGGCTTGGATGAGCCACAGGGTGCAGCACCAAAACATTTGAACGGCCCGCAGTGTGACTCATGGTTTTGCAATGTTTCGCATTCGAACATGTCTGAGGCAACAATGATGGCTCAAAGGCTGGAGAGCACTACTTCGATTGCAAGGGCGAGAAGTACGGTTGCTTTGTTCGACCTGACAACGAGCCTTGGTCAAATTGCAAGAAATTCTTGGCACTTGAAGTCACTTGAAGCCTGAAGTTTTGCCAAGAGCAGTTCGATTTTGAGTTTACTATGCTTACTCAGTTTTCTCTTCAATTTCGCACTCTTTGGCATTTCCTTTGCGTCATCTCCTGTCTTTGCATCCCGGAACAGCGTGACGCAGAGGTCGAAGTGGGTGACTTCCCAGAGTTAGATCCTTTCGCTTCAGACGAGGAGTTTTGAGTCAGGCAGACGAAGGGCCAAAGTAACTGCGCTTCAATTTCATGCAAGGTTACAACCTGCCATAACATGTGCTGCAAAAGTTATAGTTCTTTTCAGCTTCTTAGCTATGATGTCCGAATCGTAATAGCGTCAGTACATCGCTCAATACTACTCAGTGCACAACAACTGCCTTTTGGTTTTTGAACAGACAACTCATTGTTGACCGATTGTTCTGGACTCTCGAACGCCTCACTTCCAGAATGCAGGAAAATTGAACCAAAGTTTCTTGCCTTTGTCAGGTCATGCTGGTGGCACCTTTGCATGACTGACATGGTTGAGCCAAATCGGCAAAGCCCGTCATTGATAATGTTGTGACCAAGTTGTCGCGTTCCTGAAGGCTGGGATGCAGGCAGCATGTAGCGGTTTGTACAGGTTCCCACTTTCGCTCGGCAGAGACCATGCAGATGGGATTCAGTGGGTTCTCTGCAGCCTCTTTCCCTTCGCAGTGAGTAAAACAGTATGAAACAGCACGAAACAGTCAGAGAAACACTTGTAACAGATTGTAGTAACCTAGCAGGAGCGATGGTGTGTGCAGTTCAACTCGGTGCCAAGAGATCTTGGACTAGGATTCCAGCTAACGTTGCAAATCTATTGAGAACGCTGCAAGTCCTTGGATTGGAAAATGCGTCTGAGAGGCAGTCTCTGTGCGATACCATGAAATACCTACTTCACTGTACGTGTCGCCTTTTTGGAGCTCAAAGTCAATGCGACTTGCACGAACTCTGCGATCTCTTCGAGCAATGAGCGAAAGAGATTTGTTCCTCGGCTTTGCAACACATCATTTGAAGGTGGTGAGGTGTGCTGCACGGTGTGCTGGTGATGTATTTTTCACGTTGCGTGTTTTGGTTTTCTGTGTCAGGTGTGAGGTGCCTTCACCTCCACGTGGTCACTTCGCTTCCACTTGGCATTTTCTGAGGTTCTTTTGCGCAGCCAGGGAGCATGGACAGGAACGGCCTGATCTGCCTTTGTGGGGCTTGAGACCAGAGGTCTGACATCCAGATTTTTTATTTTTGATCCTTTGTATCGGATTGTATCGTCGACGGAAAAGTTCACATTGCAGGTGCCTCCAGAGACAGCCTTTCCCTTGCTTCCGTCTTTGCCAGACGCACCTTGGCATTGGTTTGCATAGTGAGCACGTGGTGAGTATTCAACTAATGCAGATACTGTATGAAGAGATTTGCGAGATTGAAAAAGATTTGAAGAGATACCAAAGCTTGTGTGAGAAATTACCTTGAAAGATTTGTGCCTTGTGCCTGTTCCATCCAGGTCAAACTGCAAGAGATCAAAGGCCTCAATGGCGGTTTCCAACTTTTGAACTTGATGAGTTCTGAGGAATGCCAAGTGACTTGACATGACTCAGTCGGCCTCTCTCCAGTTTTGCACGTGCTTGGTTGGTGATGTTGGTGATGCTTCCACTGTGAATTGGGATGGAATGGCTTTCATGCATTGAAACCGCCATTTGTCAGACTTTAATTTGATGTTTTTCCAGTCAAGGCGCAATCAGAAGATGTCAGACACAAATCAGTTTGCTCTAAAGTGAAAGGACGTCTCCGCAAATGAATTGCGCAAGGCTTTCGTGAGAGTCCTTGAAGACTTGGGATTTCACACAGATGCTGCTTCTTGGCGCTGCACGCATAGTTGGCATAGTGAGTCATAGTGAGTCATAGTGTTCTTATGTGTTTTTGCTAACTCAGAGTGCAAGCGACACTGTGTTGCCAGAGAGGGGCTCAGCATGGATGCCCTGAATCCGCCCGAATCCAACTTCTGAGGCTGTTTCGTTGCCCTATTCCTTCAGGCACATGACAAACTGCAACTTATGCGTTCCAGAATATGTGGATGAGACCCTTTTCAAACGTGCCTCAGCGACATGGGAAGATCATGGATTTCTGAATTGGTGGAAAGTTGATGGAAAGTTGATGTATGCAAGAATGTGCAACAGATCGGGAAGAGAATGGAAGGTCTATTTCATCAGCTTAAGCCAAGAGGACAGATAGGAAAGGACAGGAGCTGAGAACCTGAGCTGAGGTTGCGAACATCTTTTGCCTTCGATTGCCGGCTGCAAACCCCTTGGTTTGAATGCCAAATTCAGATGTTATCGACTCTGAGAAGCAAATGTCAGGGACTTGCAGACTTGCAATGACTTGCATGTAAGCAGAACTACCATGCTTGCACTCAGCTGGCATGTAGTTCTCTTTGATTTGTTTTGATTTGTGATGTTTTCTCTTCATATTTTTGTTGAAATTGCAGTCTCGCCTGAGGATACCAACAAGGCGATTATTTTAAGCCTCACACCGACGGCTCGTGGAATGGTTCGAGAATCACCTCCAAAGGCAAGCATCGTCACTGCTATTCACTGCTGACACTGCCATGAAGAAAAAGTGAAGAGAAGTCACTGCTAGTGGCTTGCAATAGTGGTGTTCTGGGACTTCTCTTGTTTTCTCTTCATGTCCAGTACTGATTTTCCGATTTATTGATGAGTCAGGCTTTCAAAGCGACGCCTATGGTGACAGACATAGCCAGCTCACATTTCTCATCCTGCTTACAGATGCTTGACAACAGAAGATTTTGTGAGCAGTTCCCCTCGGTGCTCCAGTTTTTGTTCAATTTACATTCATAATTTCAGCATATTGGAGCTGGATTTACAGGGCTGGTACCAAGGATGACTACGAAGGTGGCTGCACCCGGTTCTTAGTCGAACCTTGACCGCAAAGTAGACCTTAAAACCTCAAAACCACTTAATGGAAAGCCCGTGCCAAAGTCTGTTGACAGTGTCCAAACTGAAAATGTCAGGGTGAGAATGAAGAAGATACGGTGGCTGTGCAACAAAGCTGCATAAAGCTGCATACATGTGCAGACTGCGAGTGACTGCTAGTGGCTGCTAGTGCGACAGATGCGACAGATGCTGAGACATGAGATATGTCAGATATGTGGCAGATGGATTGCATACGTGCATGTTTGATCATGAACTCCTGAGGCGCACACCGAAAGGTGGTGTTTTGTGCCTTGGGCAGATCTCTTTCACATCAAATGGCTTAGCCACATAATGCCACATATCATACATATGTCATACATATGTCATACATATGTCATACATATGTCATACATATGTCATACATATGTCATACATATGTCATACATATGTCATATATGTCATATATGTCATATATATATATATGTCACATGTGGCTTCTGTTAGCTTCATGAAACGCTGTGGGTTTGAGACAAAACTGCTCTCTGAGGTGCTTCCCACACGGGCATCATCCAGACTCCCCACTTCACGAGGGTGCCGAAATCCACAAAGGAGCGGCTTGAATTTACATCCAAAGTGGACTGTGTCGATGTTTCGGGAAATTGATGTGAGATGTTCATCTGTTCATAGTTTGACCTTGTGACCTGAGGTTTTTAGATTCAGTTCGTGTGCAGAAATCACACTGTTTGTCCCGGTTTCTCCGTGTATTGTGGATCCGCCTGATGCGTTCTTTCGGAACCAATGCTCCCAAGGTCAAGTACATTATCCGCACAGAAGTTCTTTATCCCCTCGAAGCCATGAAGATTGCACAGTTCCGCTACTTGTGAAAAGTTTGCTTGCAATATGCGCCCATTGCTTGCGTTTGCCTGAATTGTTTGTGGAGTGCCCATGGCCGGGCAGAGTTTCAAATTAGACAACGGATGGCCCGAGAGCATAGAGGAGCATAGTTACTCAGATGTATCATAGTTCTTACGATGAACTAACTACATGCTAAGGTGTCATACATGTTAAGGTGTCCAGTGGAAATAACAAAAGATGAACCAAATATGAAGATAAAACTGACACAAGACATGTGAGATGAGGCATCTAAGAGATAGAGGAAATTCAGGCAGATGTGAAGATGTAAGAAATGTATAGATGCATGTTGTGAAGATGTAAGATGTGAAGCTTTAATATTTAAAAGATTGGTGCAGACTTGCAGAGACACATAGTACTACTCCGTACTACAAAGCTTGCACAGGGCGCGAGAGGAGGTGAGAGGGAGGGGCGAGAGGAGCGAAAGAGGGGGCGAGAGGGGCCCAGTACTACTTCGTATACTACAAAGCTTACGCAAAGTACTTCCGAGTGAGGGAAGTCTCGCAGCAAATGCCTTTTTGAGAGTTAGCTGATGCACGAAATGTTGTGTTTTGCAGCACAAATGTGTCTCGGAAGATGGATGGGAAAGGTCTGCCGTGCGACGGGTGGGAGACTGTCCCGGCTATGGTCGGATCGGCCCTGCAGTGCAGCTGCCACTCAGGCGTCCTTTCGCACAACTTCAAAATTTGAGGGAAACCTCGCACAAAGGAAAACGGTAGCTGTGCATCGTGCCTCATCCCATGCCCGACCAATGGGGGGGCATGCGGGTCATCATCTGGGGTGTCAGAAAATGCCCATTAGCTGCGGCAAAGCATTCAGGATGAGATGAGCTTTCGTGGGGAAAACAAGTAGGGAGCGTAGCAGGCTGCTGAACCCATCTGCATCATGGAGCGCTCTGCGTGAAGGTAGTGCACTTGCCGCGCGCATTTTTATATCTAAGAGGCGATCACGCTATAGCAGCAGGCAGGGTGAAGGATACCTTTATTCAACCTCCAAAGCCAATATTAATATTGACGAGCAATTCAGAAAATCACGGGGGGGTCTTTGGGGGCCCAGGCTTTGTCCAATCTTTGGTTTTAGCCCAGGTGCCAAATATTTATACATTTTCCGCTATTCCCGTTATTGACGGTATCTAATACTTTAAGTGGACAATTAGCGGGCCTGTGCATTCGAAGGCTGCTTGGTCATCAGAATCCGAACTGGAAGGCAGCAAATCGCCCGGTAAGGAAAAAAAAGATTTTTTTTTTAAAGCTACCAAACACATTGGTCGACAGGACCATTTCCATATAATTGACCTGTAAACATACCATCAGCCTGCATGTCACAAGACCTTTCGAAAACAAAAGATTCAGATCGTCAAGTACCGCAAATTGCTGAGACGTTATGGATGGGGGAGGCGTCAAGGGGAGGCTGCCCGTATTTGGGTAACTAACTTGTCGCGGAGTATAAAAAAGGGTTGAGGTACGCACAGGAAAACATCGTATTTGATGTAAGGATATTTTGGTCTAGTTATAGTATATGTTTATATGAACTTCGTTATCAGGTCCTCTGTTATGGTGTTAAACAAGCATTTGAATGGAGCGGGATGCGGGATTCGTTATTAAATACCACCGAGTAACATGATAAATTTTGGCTGGCGTTACCTAGTTGCCGTAACCGAGCCGACGTAGCGATTATAATCTGTTTTAACATGGAATTATTATATGGGATGCGAAATAATTTTTTTTATTCGGAAATATATTTTATAAAGGTTTATTTTGATATTGAATATTTGTTTATTTTTGGTGACAAATATTTAGTTTCCCGAAATTTTGATTTTTGGTTTTTAAATTAATATTTTATATATTATTATATTAAATAATAAATTTATTTATTCGATTTTTTATTTTTTTAAATATTAAATATATATATATATTATTTATTTTTAATATTTATATTTATTTTATAAACCTAGATTAATAATATTTTTTTTTTTGGTGTTTCTAATTTATATTTTTTTTATTTTTTTATTTTTTTTTTTTATATATTTTTTTTTTTTTATTAATTTTTTTTTTTTTTGATTTTATTATTTTTTTTTAAAAAATTTTTACGTGTGTGATGATTTTTTTTATAAAATTTTTTTTTTTGTAATTT
>Ga0126342_10010596_pt1 | contig 16500 bp, 14 predicted proteins | sample Cyp1metagenome_FD_92528 | JGI IMG/M metagenome (GOLD analysis project Ga0126342, IMG submission 92528) | Coral microbial communities from Lord Howe Island, Old Settlement Bay, Australia - Cyphastrea 1 metagenome | ecosystem: Host-associated > Invertebrates > Cnidaria > Coral ... | reverse complement strand
GTGCACAAAAAATAATGTGATATTCTCAAACAGGTACATTCATATACCCAGAACCTCCAAGTACCCTGAAAAATTGCTAAAACTATGAAAATTATGTGGTAAACTCCCTTTTTTATGGTGACTTGGAGGGTCTAAGATAGAGAGAGAGAGATATATATATATATATGCGTTTCTGGCCTTGAAAAAAATATACCCTTGAAGGCATTCTAACTGTTGATTGCCGAATAGCTTCATCCTAGGTGGGGGGAGGTATTCTAAGTTCTGAAATGCTGGTAAAAATGCAATTTTCCAGTTTTGCACGTGTGGCCGAATTTTTCCAAACAGGCATTCTAACTTTCAGTCCGTCGATATATATATATATAATTATTTTATGAAGAAATATTCAGTTAATGGGAAAAGTGGCATGATTGGTGTAGGTAGATGGCAAAGATGTTCCAGCCTATATGCGCAGAGCTTAGACTTTGGTATTAAGCTCAGGATTCGTCGTGATGAGACCATTTGAGGTTTTTGGATGATGGAAAAAGATACAGGCAACCCCTAAAGCTAGTGGTAAAGACAATGGTTCCTCGCAGATTTTCCTGGCCATCCATTCAGATCAGCAGCTTATTGGAAAGAACCAGGTTGACACAGGTGGAGGTTCACCTACTGTATCGCAACATATCAAAATTCAATTCTTTCTACAATCTCCCAGTATATCCCTAGTGTATTCCAATAAAAGCCAAGATATCCCATTACATTGCCATGTTTTCCCTTTTTTGTCGTCCATTTCCTGATGAAACTGCGCACCAGTTGTCGAGGCATGGAATTGTTTCCAGAGGATTGGGATATCTTGCTGCAGTCCTTGAAGGTGGGGTCCGGTGGGGTCCAAGTTGCATGGCAGCTCCATAGTTCCATCAGTTCGCAAAAGGTTGTGATTCTGAGTCCCATAGTTCCATAGTTGTTGTGTTTTATTGAAGTGGTTTCCATTTTTTGCTGGGGAAACTTTAGCGGAAACAGCCACATTTGGATGGTAAAACGCTTGGTTTCCTGCAATATTTCCATCGAACCGAATGCATGTGTTGTGTGGGATCAGTTGCGACCCGCAGGTATGGAGGAGATGGAAGTAGTCTTGCTTCGACACTTTGTCATGGACCAGATGTATGCATTGCTGGTGCGCCATGGTGAGCAATGGACAGTTCACCTGTTAGGTGGTAAAGCGCAATATTTTGGGGGTTTGAGTACGAACCAGCCTGCAGCACTCGTTTCCATCGAATCGCCAATGCCATGGATGTAGCTGCAAGGCCTACACGCCCCCACTGGATGCCACTGCGTTTAGTGACCGGGGCTATGCTGCTTCCTCAGGATTTGGGCAGTGTGGCAAGGAATCTTTGGAGCGAGAGCAGCGTGAGCCAAATGGTTGATGTTTTGGTTTCAGACCTATTTGACATCATGGGAAGGCCAGGCTGTGAACCACGGCAGAAAGCCTGCGCCCAGGTCATCACTTACTATGATGCTCCTTTGCAGGCCGGAATTCAGCCATCCTGGTCCGACCAAAATGGACCTTCAGGACGTTCTGGCAAGGCAGGAGTCTCCCTTTCCGAGCTGCTTGATTGCAGATCAAAGAGACTGCTTCCTTCTTGTTCTTGTCCTTGTTCCTGTTATTGTTATTGTTCTTGATGATGGCAATCATCTATGATTGGTGCACAGTGCACTTGTCAAAGACACCTCCCAAAGTGTAGCTGCGATTTTTTTTGCTGCTCCACACACCTGCGACGTCCCGATGGGCCGGGCTCAGCCATCGAAATGCGAGGTTGAGGGTCGTTGACGGGGAGACGGCCGAGAGACGTCGTCTTGCAGCCCTAGTCCATTGCTCAGTTGAGCCATGATGCAACCTCAAAACCAATCAACTCCAATGGGCAAATGCCATCCTAAATGAGGCTAACCCCATCAAGACTATTTGGTATACCGCCATGATCCGCCATGTTGGTAGGTGAAAACCTGGTAAAACACCATTATTGTAGATTAAGTATAGACCTGGGGCTTAACATTATGTTATGTGATATTATATTATGAGAATTTATGAGATAATATATGATTTATGTCTAGATTGAACACATTGAAAGTCAAATGCCACAGGAATGGGTGGCACCTTCGGCTCCATCGAAAGATGTGCCAAGCTCAGGGACGGGTCGAAAAGTGGGGCCAGGTGTAGACACTGTAGGTAGGTCATGGCTCAGAGTTAGCTATCCTCATTTTATGGGATAGTTCTGTATAATTAGTATAGTTCTGTATAGTTACGTATAGTTCACACACACATATATATATATATATACATAATACTATTATGTATATATATATATAGTAACATAGTATGGATATGTTATTGATAGTTCATATTCAATGTCTCCACAATATGACAATTCAATCCATTCTGATGATGGAAAACCATCGAAGACACGAAGGCCTTGATGTCTTCACTTCTTCAGGTCGAGCGGCTCAAAGTGCCTGGCTCGGGCCTGAGCGAAGAGAGGCGCCGGGAAAAATGGGGGTTTGGCCCAAGATCTCATGGTCGATCTTCCAAAAAAAGTGCCATGATCAAGTTAGTTGGAAGGTACTCATCCAGTCTTTCTTAGGGATTTAGAGTAAACCCACTGCAAGGATTCCCATTGGAAACCATGTTCTGACCATGGCACATTTGGCGTATCCTCAATGAGCCAAATGTCACCCGCAAAGCATGACATTGCATGAACCTAGTGCCTGGGAAAAATGACCCATGCCGAAATTGAAATCTTGCTGCAAAGAGGTTGTTGGTTGAAGTTTGAACTCCCCACAAAGGATTTCACCACTTGCCACTGATTCAGGTGATGCCCCCCCCCTCTTTTTGCCAATTGATCCACATTTTCTCTGACAAGTTCCCAATTTTGTCTGGCTAATTTCCCATTGTAATTAAAAACTCACCTGAAAGTCCGGTTTAAAACCTCATTTTCAAATGGGAGGTCAATTTTCGGACCACCCTAGGGTGTGATGGGTAAATCTGCTAAAAATCCCTTATGTTTCTGAGCGGTGAGTTCCACACTGTTGGGGGATCCCTCAGCGCCAGACTTCGGGCAGCGGCCAAGATGCTCGCCAGACGAGAAGCCGACCTCGGTGCGGGGCGATATCAGCCCTTTTTTTAAGAAGCAACTGGGGATATTAAGCAGCAAACATACTGAACACACGTGGATGTATCATACGATATCATATGTTGCTGGGGATGACCATTGAAAACAAAACTGGATATTGACCAGCGAAACTATATAGACATTTTGACTGAGAAAGCTGGTGATATTGACCAACAAAAGAATGAATTGAATGTGGAGACGGGCGAATACGCATGGAACCTATCAGCCCATCAGACTGAGGGGGTTTACATCCATAACTAGTTATTTCTCAATTATGCCTTCCTGCTATGTTGGGGGTAATATGATACTGAATCATACTGTATATGCAAATCCCATGCCAAAACCATTTGCAGATGCCCGAAAAACATCACATCAAAGAATTCGACCCAAAATTGGAAGGTTTACGATCCAACAAAGGGATGATGGCCACTTTGTGCTCCCCAATGCTGTTCGAATTCGCTCCGGTCGCGAGGCTCCTTCACAGGTGCTCGCCTGCGAAAGGAGCTTGAGGACGCCAGAAATGTCGTAGAATTTCTCTGTGGCTCTGTGCAAAAGAGGGTATACCGTATATCCCACAATGGTAATCTTATTTGGGGATATACTAGATGATGATGATAATGATGATGATGATGATGATGATGATGACGATGACGATGATGATGACGACGATGATGATGATGATGATGATGATGATGATGATGATGATGATGGACTTTAGGGATAACCACTTTGTTGGACGAAACCATGGAGTTCCTCACAGATCTTGTTGAGCCAGGAGATGTTGGGGCTGGAAGCTGGCGGCCTGAAGGCAGCGTGCTGAAGATGTCCTGCAGTTGGGGCTGGGAGAGATAAACAAGTTTTTCCAGGATGTGATGGTATAGATAGTATAGATGATGTTCCCCCCATATCTTCCAGATTTCCAACTTTTCGATCGTTTTTTGGTTGCTATATTTCTAGCGATGAACGTGGAGTTTTGAGACACCCTTCATTGGGCAAGTGGGCCAATGGCGGATTCATCACATCTCTTTCCGGAAGCGGTTGACAACGGGTCGTAAGACCTCCCAGCTGAGTTGATCTACCGTCGATATCCCACAACGAACACAATACCCTTGTGGGTGGCTCTGTCCCAGATTTGGTGTAAGGGATTTTTCTAAAGGAACCCCCTAAATGTAACTGGAAAGTCTATGGTGTCCTGTTGTTTTTTTTTCTTCCGGGTGATTTTCACCTTAAAGACCACTGCAGTGATCCTGGCTGCCCTGTCAGTCCTTTGGAAGCTCGCAATTGATGGGCATCGTCCTCTCAGCCTGTGATGAAGTCGAGGCGCTCAAATTTCTCAAGGGGTCCAGGTTTGTCAAATGGGGGGCTTCGATGGCCCAGGAGGAGGGCGAGGTTGGCATTGAGGAAGGTGCAGGCGAGTCCTGTGGCGTTTCCTTCGAGTTGGCTCAAATGGTCAATCTAAGTGAACTAGGATGAGTCAGTGGTCTCAGTTGGGGTCATTTTCGCTAATTCCAGCTTCCAATTTTTCGGGTCATGATTTGGAGGACCACGTGACTGAACGGCGCTTGGCTTTTTGGGTCTCAGGGACTTCACCTGGATGACTTCACCTGAATTTGGGGTTCCCACTGTGCCAACATCAGGCCAGCAACCTGCAGGGCCTAGTGGCCCTAGTTCTGCCCGAGAAGATAAGGCTGAGGCTGCCATGTTTCTGAGCCAGTTGAAGATGTGGAATCACTTATAGTATCTTCCGGTCATCCGAGATTGCAGCTGAAAACCCGAAGATTTGTAGAGTTGTAGATGAGTTTTGTTTTAGAAGCATAGCTTCTTCTATGGCCAAGCTTGCTTACTCTAAGGTAACCACTTGATCCCATCCCCCTATATTACTTCTCCCTGCAACCTCAGATGTAGTAGAGGAATGTAGAGGATCTATTCATTCTTGGGTCCCCCTACTTTGGGATACTTAATATGAAGGTCTATCATCTTCATATGATCAGGGGATGGGATTACATCCATTCCAAGCTTTTCGCTTGAAACTCTGGGGATTTCCCACTGCCCATGGGGCCCCATGTTGGATAGTATAGTAAGCCAGGTGCACGCGACGGCGTTGTCGCCTGAACCTTGCTGCAGTGGAATTCCGCTCTGCTCCCAGCACTTCAGTTTTTCCATGACCTGACATGTGAGCAATGGCGAACCAGGTAAACCCAACAAAAAAGAATCCACAGGGGTTTATGAAATTGTGTTTGTCACTAGCATGGTGATGGTTCTCATGACCCCTTTATGGTGGGTTACTGGGTTTATGGCACTAGGTCTTCCCTCTATCAAACATGGCGATGGATTTCATCACCCAATTGGGGGATTTCCTATGGCATGCCATGGCGATGAGGTTCTGGCGCCGCTTCTTGGATGAAGCCCGCGAGCTTCTTCGGGGTCGACTCTGAGGCGGCCAGGATCTAGTTTTGAGCCATTTCAAAAATTTTCAAAAAGGCTGGTTTGTGACTTTAGTGCCTAAGTCTGAAGTTGGAGTCCCCAACATTTTCCATGCCGAATGTGCCTTGCATTCAGCGTGAAATGAAAGAGCGCTGGCCAACACCGAGACGCTTCTTACGATTGCGTGAAGGAAATGGAGTTGGACGTGTGCATTGTACATTAATTGTACCACTCCACGGAAGTTTTTTAAAACCGGAGACCCGTATCGTTGCTCTTGTTGCTTTGGTTTCGTATGGTAGCAGCTATGGCTCAATGTCCGATACAGAACCTTAGGGAATAGGGGGAAGTCACCGCCCTTAGCCTCGACGCCCACGATGAAATCCGTGGGTGGAACCTTTGTGGCCAAGCCACAGTATGAAGCTCAGTGGAGTCAGAAGATTGAGGGGACACCACGGGAAATCCATGTAAATCCTATTCCATCCCTCCCATGAGTGAAAACACACACCATGTTTTTCGGACCAAGGACTGGTGGATCTTCGTTTCTGGCGTCCCTGAAGCAAGGAGACTTCTGGGTTTGGGGCTCAACTTCTCAACAACTTGCAGAAATATTTTGTAAACGGAAACGTGAAACCAAAATGTTCAATTCGTTTGTTCTTTAAAGCATATGAATCCAACAAAAGCTCTACAGTCTAGTCGATGTGGATTCTTGAATGCAGGCTTTGTGGGCTCCGCAATTCGCAGTTTTCCTGTTCCTCTTGCTGCTTGTCCAAGTGTCAGATCCTGTTTGCAAGTGGACACCATTTTGATTCATTTTGCATTTTCGACATCAGATGGAACTTTTTCAGAAGCAGCCAAATTTAGACCTTGACTATTTCAAATCAAAACATCTGTCATTTCATCAGTTGGAAGCAGTTTCAGGGGCCACACTACACACTGGTAGGGCCGGGCCTGGCGTGCCGGCCACTGCTCCAGGTTCTTTTACACCTTTGGATTTATGAAGCTGCTCGGGCCCCGTGGGCCCCTGCTGCAACGCCAGCCGATTGGGCCAAAAGGTTCTGGTGGTGAACAGGTTTTGGGCAATCCGCCGAAACTCGAGGCCAAGTATATGCGTCATTGTCTCTGCCTTCTTTCTGATGATCAGTGGCATGCCAGAGCCTTGGACATGCTCAAGCTGGTTCCAGTTATTCCAATTGAAGTTCACACCATGAAAAGCCAGGCTGTTCACTTTCAGAAAGGAAGGCCACTTGGAACCTGGGAAGTGGGATCTGGTTGCAAGACAGCTGCCAGGTAAGGGCCGTTTCGGCATGGTGCAGTGAATCAATGAATCTCCAAAAGGAACTTAGCACAGCGGCTTGATATGCCACTTGGACATAAGATATCCGAATGCTTTACTTTTTATTCGCAAACATGCAAAAACCACGAACAGAGGATCAATCACCGTGGATGACAAAAGTACGTAACGTATCCATTCACCGACCCCATGATCGTAGAATCCTCACATTTCTCAGTTTTCCGCGTCAAATCTCCCCATCATTTTGCCAGTAAATTTGCCGACTAAATAAGATCCCATTTCTTGCCGAAGGTCCCAGTTTTGCAAATGGAAGTCTTTCATTTTTGCTGCTCAGAATCCTAAACAGTTCTACTGTTTTCTTCATTGCGTCACTTGGAAACTGGTTGGGTCAATTTGTTCCGACTGAAATGGGAAATCCACCAAAAATGGATAATCTACTGGGAAGATTTTTAGTTATTTTGTGATCTTAGTGGCCCCCTTGAGCAAATCCATGGGAAAAAGCTCCAGCTGAAGCATTGCCAGCTCGGAGCTATTTGCCCGTCGCCATGCTGCTGCCTGTAGCCGTCCTGGCTGGCTCCGTAGGGGGGCTTTACGTCTATGACGTGTGCGCGCAGCAGTGGCAGCAGGAGGGAGAAAGGTTGGATGTTGGATGTTTACATTCAAAGATCCATTGTAAAAGCCAAAGCTTGGGCTCTTGTGCAAAGAGTACATAATCTGACAAACGGGCTGCCCAGTTTCAAGAGAAACCGATGTTACACTTGCAGGGCAGGACCTGTTCTGGTGTGCTAGGTACGCGATCTATCCGCAGTTCTACACCAACGCGAGGCCCGAACACCACTGCACGAAATTGACGAAAATCTTGGGGCCAACATGGAGGATACATGGGGCCTATGTCCACTAGGCAACCAACCTTCCAATATCTTGCAACCTTTTGGAGTAAACAACGACTCGGGAATTCATCAACAGAAATTGGGACATCTGCATCTGCAGGGTCTACACCGATGTGCAACCCTCTCAGTCCAGTGCAGCAGTTCCCAGCTCAGATGGGCACGAATAGTGAAAGCCTTTGGTGCCGTTTCCTAGGATGAACGGAAACCTCTGAAAGAATTCTATTCTTCAGTTTTCAGTTTGGATAGTTTGGCACTCTGAATTCCCGTTCCGGAATGGTGACGTGACAACCCGATCAGATCCGATCAGGTCGCAGATGCAGGGAAGCTGGTCTTCACAGACGCAGCTTATGTCGTGGCCTGAGATGAAAAAACATCAGCTGGTTGCTGACGCTTTCTGACGCAATGGGGGCTACCCGAGGTCGATACCAAGCACTCTGTGTCCTACTTGACCGAGCGCAGGGCTCTCAACTTGCCGCTGTTTAAGCTGGATGACAAGATCTCAGAGTTCGAGATGACTGTTCCATGCTGTTACTTCAAAGTTTGAGACACCGGACTCTTTGGTCAGTGCTACCGTCAGGCGGTTCAGTCTTCTGCCGCAAGCTGAGATAAACCTGATGCCATCGATGCCTCAAGACATGGAGTTTCTGTGTCAGTGGTGGTGCCAAGGTATCGCTCCAGTGCGCGATCCAAGTCATGGAATTGAAATTCAGGACTTGGTAGAAATCGGTAATGTCTGAAAGCTAGAAAGGGAACCGATGGAATCAAAGAGGTTTGACAAAAACCTTGGTGATGCTCTTGCGATGAACCAGTGAACCTCCCTCATTTGCTACGGACTGGATAGCAAGAAATTTGAAGAGCCGAGATGCATACAGAACACTTTGAAAGGCTGATTGTCTGTTTCAAATTTCCAGTTGGTCAGACGTTGGTTTGTCTGAAAATTTGGTAATCAATTCTATCCACTGGTTAATCATTAAGTTCATTTACTTTCCCCAATCAACTGTCAATGTTGCTGGTGACTTCTCCATTTTCAGACACATCCAATGGGTGTTTCTTTCCCTCGTGTTTTCGTGCGATCCGCAGTACTGGGCCGTTGGCACGAGTTGCTGCTCGATGATAGGACAGCCCCAACAAGTGGCATAGTGGGAAATCTCAGGCATGGTCTTTTCATGTGGTAAACCTGGTAAACCCAATGCCAACCTATCATCATGGTCTTTTCCAGCCATTGATGGTGATTTTATGGATGGTTTATTCTTGACTTTCGAACAGGCAAACCTACTGCAAAATGAGTGAAAGTCCCTGGCCCTTGGCATATTCTTGGCATTCGTCGATTTGCGGCTTTCGCTGAAATGGTCAACTGACAGGAGACTTCTGGTGTGATGATGCGAAAGACACCAAGGCGGGTTTTCCTCTGACCAGGATGGTAACGCCGAGTGTTAAGGCTGGGGTTCACACCCGCCATTGTCAGAATGATGTGCCATGATTCCTTTTTTGTGCTCTGATCCCATAAAATGTGATGACTATAACTTGTACATACTTTATACTATAACTCCCTCAGGTTTTGGCGGGGTTCGTGGTGGCTTTCCATCTCAAACCCGCAGTCGCCGCAGTTGCATGAGGCCAAAGGCGGCATTGTGATCTTCGACAACGAAGGCTTCTTTTCGGGCAGCAGCTACGATGAGTATGGCAAGGCTGAGAGCTGGCTGATGTGGGTAGTGTTTATTTTTTCTACAACCACTAACATTTGGACCCAATATGTGACGACAACCCACAAAATATGAAGATCAGTCAGATTTTGATCCCTCCAGAGAATTGAGTGGTTTGATATCCAAACAATGCCTCGCACCTTCCCCCCTCCCCCCACTTGGATGAACATTGCAGGTGGTTCACAACCCCGCTTAAGGCGTCCTTTCAACTAAGGAAAACTGACCATTCTGATTGCTTATATCATCCACAAATTTGTTTGCATAAAATGGTATTAAAAACAACATTTTTTGCAGCTCAGAAGTACATCACAGTCGCTGTCAGTTCAGGCCATGTCATTTTGGCTAGGCCAGTCGCAAGGCCGAAGCGACCTACCAGCTCCTTTCGGTGCCACATCCAAAGTTGCTGTGCCGAGACAGGGGGATGCGCCATGTCTTTGGGATGATTTAAGGGAAGATCTGCAGGAACCCCATTGGTTTTCCATGGGTTTTCCCATTAAAAAGTGAGAACATGTCCCTTAAACCATCCAATGACCATGTTCGGCGGATTAGATGAACCTATTCATTGGATTGGGGGAATGGTCATAGCACCATGTTCAGCGCCATGTTCATAGGGGTTAACATGGGTTAAGACATCCCATTCATGGTGGGAAAACCATAACCCATATGCATCCATATACATCCATATACATTTTTTTGGGTCTATGTCTATGTGGATCAAAAATCATGATGTGGATCTTTATGAATTCGCCAGCACTGGCTCCGGTCCAGTGGCCTTGGTTGCAGTTGCTGAAAATGTGCATCGTCCTGTGTTCCAAGTGCAGTGTCCTTGCTTGGGCCCCCCAAATGGTCGAATGACTACAGAAAATGTCAAGTCCATTTGTTGTTCATAAACTGCACCTTACATATCGACACATCCTGAATGACTGTAGCACTGTAGGTATATTCGATGGGCCTGTGCCTCAGAGATTGGACAGCAACTCTAAGATGCGGACTGGTCCGGACTGGTCCAAGTCTTCAAAAGTGGCCAGTCGACGGCTGGTTCGGGGCTCTTCGGGCCAGGTTCACGACGACAATCTGAACAAAGTGGCCAATGAATTCACCCTAAAGGCGGCTGCACGATCCTGGCGATGATCCACCAACAAATGGCTGATTCCGGAATCCATCAGAATCCTATGAGTCCATATGAGTCCTCTATATATAGTATATATATACATAGTATATATATATAATATATATATATGTAGTATATAGTATATATAGTATTATATAGTCCTATGGGTGGTCGAGGGTTTCCCAGTAACGAATAAACAGCCGTCGCAGCTCCCAGGCGGGTCTTGCTCTGACGGCCATGACCCTGGCCTACGCCATCGTATCAGCGGGCTTGGTCTGGAGCCCAGCGGGGAATGTGATCAAACTTAGACATATTTGGCAGAGGTTCATCGAAAATCTTGTTCAACTGAAATAAAAAAATGTTTGTCATTTCCCTGATTTTGGATTAAGGCTTTATGGCAAGATGCGATTGTCAACAAGTAGGACCGAAGAATCTACTAAATACTCACATTCTAAATTTCTAAAACCTTTTCACATCCATTAAACAACAATTCTCACCTGCCCCTCCCCCTCGATCCAGCTACCCTGCGTGACGTGTCCTGGAGGCCTTCGCGCTTCGCAAGCCGCGGAGTCCGTACGTGTCGGGGAGGCAGCCGTTGGCACATTGGTTGATGAGGGATGATCATCCAGCTGTACACCCGCTACGTTTTCGGGTTCACTAATAGGGATTTTCATAGGGATTTTGGCACATAGACTTTGGAAAGTTGTCGGATTCAGATTTCTGCAGGATATGATCACAATTCTGTATCTACATCTATGTTTTTAATCTATACAGGCTATACATCTACGTATCTAAGTATTTCTAGCCTATCCTATCTCCAGAACTAGATAGAGATTTGCAAAAGGAAATGAGTCAATCTCATGCCTTTGGACTGAGGCTCTAAAGGTTTATACCGGGCTGAGTGGCTGAAACGCTAGCCATGTTGTACATATTTGGAGCAGACGATTGGGATGTAAAAGCCTGGTGAAAGCTGGGTGGATGGGAAGGAAACCCCATGCCTCCCCGCGAGTTAGGAATGTGCCAAACATGGAGTACTCCATCTGAACACCACAATGGCAAAGCGTTTTTGGTATCCATGGTGCCTTCAATCAGAGAACTATTCACGGTACGTGGCACTTTTTCAATGACTAGTACTTTTCATGTCATGTCACGTGCTTCTGCAAAGATTGGCTGCAGCTATACACACACATATATATATATACGTGTATATATACACATATATATATACACACCGATTTGAATGACATTTTTTGTGCGAATCACACTATTCACTTTCTGGCTTGTCAAAGCCAAGCACCCAAAGTTGGGTTAGTCAATGTCTCCCATGTACTCTATTCTTTTCATATTTCATGAGGTTCACAGGGGTAAAGTTGTCGATCCACACTCTCCGGTCAATGCCTTCTGCTTGGTGTTTACAGACCTTGCAGCCTGGGGCCCAAGCGGCAGAGTCATATTTTCCAGGGCCCGTTAAGAGTGGCATTGAATCTCACTTTTGTCTTTTGCAATGCCGGCTGTCACCATTGCCTTCAAATATGAAGAGCAGGCGAAGCAGTTTGGAAGGTCGTGGATCAACTGTCAACCGTGAGTTTTTCCAGGTGATTGAACAAACCAAAATGGATGTGTCATGATGTGTCCAGAAAGAGTGATTTTCACCCCCAATATATGGCCTGCAAACAATGGGAACATTGTAATTCCTACAACCATGATAATTCATGATAACATGATAATTCTATATAGGTACTGTACCAATTTCTTTTCTGACAAGCAACAATGCGGTAGGATGCTGTAACTTCTTTGGATTCTGCTGAAGCGATTCAGTGAGTCACTGCAGGAGTGGACACACAAATTTGACATGGATGTGAATGCGTCCATTTTGGATTTGAAAAGTGCCTGGGCTGACAAATGCCACCAACGTTTTTTCGTTGGTTCAACATTGAACGTTTTACAGCCGGGTGCCCTCAGAGGTTACACTTTCAATATTTTCATCAAACCGTGGCCAACACATTTTCATAGGGGATATGTAGCAACATTTTCATAGGGATATCCGATATCCCCAATAAATGTTGATCAATTATGGGATATTTATATATATATATAGATTCCCGCCCCCGGGGGTTAAGATGCTAATGTTGTTTCATGTTTCCCTAGTGTTCTGGTTCAAGTATATGAGTTTGTGCCCCCATTGCCGTGTTTTCAGCGGCGTGCCGACCTGCGCCGTTTGCAAAACCCACTTTAGAGTGGGTAGCCTCTTGCAAGGAGGCAAACTCAATCCCTATCAGGAGGGAGCGGCTCTGGGGGCATTGCGAAACTGCGCGGGTGCCTTAGCTGATCTTGTGGAGGTTAGTGGCAGTGGCCCGTTCGGAACCCGTGCCTTGGGAGACGGTGAGGAAGACAAGGCAGAGGTAGGAAGATCACCCGTGCCTGAAAAGAAGGAAAGCAAAGAAGAGGACGCCTCGCAGGAGAAGAAAAAGAAAGCCTCGGAGGAGAAGAAGGAAAGTGCAAGTAAGAAAGAAAAAAGGAAAGCAAAGAAGAAAGAAAAGGCCTCAAAGAAGAAAAGTCCAAGCCGAGAGAAGGAGGAGAGAAGCCGTGAGACTGGGAAAAAAGAAGATCGTGAGCGAGAAGAACCCCTACGAGCCACAGGAGTCAGAGAGCCACATCCGGAAGAAAGAAGGAGGGAAGTCAGTCCGTACGACCGCACAAGAGAGGCGGAGTCCCGAGGAGAAGAGAAGAGGAGAAGGACAGATTCAGGTCCGCCTACCGAGTGGGAAGTCAGAAGTGATCCGGGCCGATACGGTTTAGATCAGATCCCCATTCGAGGCACTGCGGGCCGGCATTCCCGGGGTGAAATAATCCCTGCTGGACGCCGAGCGCCACCTGAACCGGCGGGGTCACCGCCCAGGGAGCGTGCAAGAGATACCAGTCACGGAGATCGACGGCGATACCCGGGGCAAGGGAACCCTGCGAAGAGAACGGGCAGGTGGAAGGGCTATTCACACTATAACCGAGGAGTGGACTACTGGAAAAATCGCGGAAAGAGACGGTAGAAATGGCGCCCAAAGCCAAGGCAGTGGCAAAAGCAAAAGCGAAAGGGATGCCGAAAGCCCGGCCCAAGGGGGTCGCAAAAGGAAAAGCGTTAGCCAAAGGAGGCGCAAAAAGAAGAGCGCGGGGAGTTATAGCCCTGAGACGCCCAGCAGGCCGGGATCGGAGAGCAGACGGTCCAACAGACCACAAAGCGGCCTGGGATGGGGGTCACACCGTCCGAGGCCGCGACATCAGCCTGGATTGGCTGAAACAACAGGGGGAAGTTGTGATAGAGGAGGCGAAATACTTCCACCGCGACTGCAAGGTGGCAGGGCAGATCCAGGGAGTCGAGATAGCCAACGACCAGGTTATACTACGCCTTTGCCCCACAGGCACCACGGACGAAGCAATTCTCAAGTTGCAGTCGGCCACACCGGCTCTGGTCTTGAGAGTCCTATTGTGCGGGGCGGAGTGCAACCACGAGGAGACGGCAGAGGATGTTATCCACGGGCTCCGGCTGCGCAAGCCGAGATCAGCAGAAGCCGAGGAACCGTGGACAAAGAACCTGGAGAAAGTTGCACCGGCCGCAGAGCAAGACGAGCTCGGAGCCCTGAGGCGGCGCATGGAGGGGCAAGAAGGGGCCCCCCATGCGCGCGGGGAAACGCCGAGCAAGAAGAAAAGAAAGAAGAAAGAAAAAGAAAAGGAGAAGAAGTCAAAGAAAGAAAAAGATCGAGGCAAAGAGAGGAGGAGGAGGTCTTCTACGGGCAGCAGCTCAGGCTCAGCCGCGGGGGTGATAGCCCTGGACGGTACGAAGCCCAAGATAGCCTCACAGAAGACAGCAAAAGCCCTTTACAAGGGGACGGGCCTGGATCCGTCGGAAAGAATCCGGACCCGGGTCATGAGGCGAGCTCAGAAGTATGTCAAGAAAAAAGGACGCCGAAGCAGCAGTGGCTCGGAGTCATCAAGTGTCAGCTCAAGAAGCGAAGGCCTGGACGCCGAGGGAGAGAACCTGTTCCAGCAGGCGGCGCGGGTGCGGGGGGTGGCAGAAGGGTACCCAGGAGTACTCGCCAACCAAGCCCTGAACCAGATGAAGGCCCACCTGCTGCAGAGCTGGGGGGAGGAGGACAAAACCAAAGGAGCCCCAGCGGTAGCGGTTCAATACTACCGCCAAGTCCTCCAGCGCAAAGCTGGCGGAGCAGCGGGGCGAGAAGTCCTCACGCTCTGCGCCATTGCCGACTACTTGGTGAAGGCAAAGCCAGCCCAGGCCTTGGATTTGGCGTTGCAACGGGTCAAGAGTGCCGAGGCTACAATGGGGGGAACACACTGGAGTGTGAGCCAGAAACTCGAGGTGTTACCCCCCGAGCAAGCCGTCCTCACAGGCGTCGCCGAAATGAAAGAGGCACAAAAGATAGCCCAAGAGGAGGCCAAGACGCGCTGGATGGCGGCACAACCGGAGGGGCGCCCTCAAGCAGGAGCCAAGGCTGGTGGCAAAGGCAAAGGCGGAAGCAAATCCGACTATGGTCGGGGAGAAGGCAAGAAAGGAGGCAAAGGACAGCATCAGAAAGGCGATTGGAAAAAGAAAGAAGAGGCGACAGGAAAAGGCAGTTGAGAGGCATGAAGGAACCAGACGCTATGGCGGGGTCTCAAGCCCTGATCAAAGATCGAGGATCGGGGTGCAATAGCCCTGAGAAAGCGGAAGTTTGGGGAGGCGACCAGACTAAGACAGTCCCCTATAAGGGTCGGACGGCATTGGCCACCCAGGGACGAGAGGAGCAGAAGCCTTCCAGCTGGAGTACGGCACCAGCTTGCCGAACCTATGATGCTCCGGCGCAATCATTGCATGTGAAAGCTGCGGCAGCGGAGACGGCGACAGGGTCAAATGACCATGGCACAGGCCGTGCGGCGCTGGGCGAAGACTCAGTGAGCAACCTCCGAGAGAGCAAAAAAGGCGCGTGTCAGATTGTTTTTCAAGGGCTTCCTATGGGGTGGTGTGGTTCAGATCTTTTCCATTGTCTCCTAGAAGTATTACCACTTCGCAGCCAGGACACGGGTAGGGGATCACCGGGAAATTTATTTCCCCTACCCACTTCTAGGACGGTCTTGCTGGACCACAACCCTGAGTTAAAAGAGTTTGAGGTTTTTTGGTGTTTGTCGGTTTGTTTGAGTTTGAACTCCCTTTGGGGAAGTGGCCTATATTTTGAAGGGCAGCCAAGCGAAGGGCAGTGCGCGTGCCTGGATTCAATTCTCAAAGACGTCAAGCGTATTGCTGGCATACACCAAGCAGTAGAGGATGTTGATTGGAGTAATTTTTTCAATGTTCGGGCAATCGATTACAAGGGTGACGAAGTGAAAGTTGCGAAATGGTTCAGATGGGAAAACATTGGGGCAGCACTGCCCGCGGAGGTGGGTGTTGTTCCTCCGGAAGAGATTTGCTCTTTGGGTTGTAGGGACTACGTCTTGAATTTCGACAATTATTTGAAGCCGCAAGAGGAGTGGCCGGAGCTGACCTGCCCTCGAGTTATGGTCACTGACTCTGATTGGCCTCAAGTTTGTCATGGGTTGATCTCCTCCGGGGTGTGCACTTTTATCCCTGAAGAGGAAATCTTTACAACCAAGACTGGGCTTGTTCTAAATGGTATGTTTGGTGTTTCCAAAGACGAAACTACCCCCACAGGGGTCCCCATATACCGATTGATCATGAACTTGATCCCATTGAACGCTCTGTGCAAACCCCTGGCGTTATGACTTTTTCTTAGCCTAAAGGGACTGTATCCAGAATATACTGGAATGCACGTCTTTTGCATGCTGGAAATGCATGTAGTTTCAGGGGGGTGATTTGTGCATGTTGGAAATGCATGTTTTTTTGCATGTGGAAACTTGTTCCCTTCTGTGTTTGAAGGGCTAGTTGCAAAGGCCATTC
>Ga0126342_10010595_pt1:5000-16500 | contig 16500 bp, 13 predicted proteins | sample Cyp1metagenome_FD_92528 | JGI IMG/M metagenome (GOLD analysis project Ga0126342, IMG submission 92528) | Coral microbial communities from Lord Howe Island, Old Settlement Bay, Australia - Cyphastrea 1 metagenome | ecosystem: Host-associated > Invertebrates > Cnidaria > Coral ... | reverse complement strand
CCCTGGCACGCTCCCCCTTGCGTCTGCCGGGGTCGGCGGATATTGACTGCTGGCTACTGGCTGGGTGCTGCTGTCTTATTCCCTAACGCGCTCCCCCTTGCGCAGCCGGGGTCGGCGGATATCATTGCGATTCACCATGGGCACCCGCTTAACATCAACCAAGCAGTAGAAGTGGATGACAGAGGGTTTTGCAATGTCTTGCTTGCGGGGCTCAGGTGCAAGTGCAACCTTTGACCTACATCTTGAAACCTTTACGTTTGCCAGATGAGGCGCCCACCTCCCCCTTGATCTGCGAGACAGTGGTGGCTACAGGGCCAGATTTGGCCACCAACACCTCCATTGAGGTTGAGGTTAGTGGAAAGAAGGAGTCGATGATGGTGGGATCCGATGGCTTGCTCTTTTTGGGCACCGCCACTTCCAACCCCAAGGCGCCAAGTGAACTGGGCGAATCTGAAGATCTGGTTGTTGGATTCAGCGCCAAAAACATATCTTAACATATTATGCTATAGTCAGCTTAGTTGTCTCAACATGAGATATATCCAGATTTTGTGGTGAGGGTATGCAGATGGAGGAGTCGTGTGGAAAGTCATCTCGCAAATTTGAGCTTAGCTATCTCTCGCTATTGTTTTTTTTTTCTTACCACCCACAATATGGGTTGAGTGGTCTACCATACCATCCTTCCAATATAGAGGTTTGGGCAAACTCGGTTGTGACCTGCCAGGTGACCCTAAACCGACCTGCCATGTCTGGATTCGATGAGTGGTTTGACTCCAGTAGTGACCAAGTGGAGTTGGGCAGAGCTTTCGATGCCCAGAAAAGCTACTTGTTGAAGGTGCCCATAAAATCTCAAGCTGAAAGCTGAGCTGCTGGATGCTGAGCAACAGGCCGCCCTGTTGAATTCGTTGGCAGCATATGATAACATATGATAACACAATGTGTCACCGAAACATGGCAAAACTTCGGGCCTGAGACAAACCATTTTTGGTGGTAAAGACGCGGGAGAGTTCTGTCAGTTAAGCAGCCCACTTGTGGTTCAATTTATACGGAAAATACCAGATGAACCACAGCTCCTTGTCCTGAAGTTTGCTTGAGTCATGCAACTCGGCTCTGCAACTTTCTGTGGCTAAGCCACGTGGGAAGCTGCGCCCTAAGTCCTGCGCCCCAAGCCCTGCGCTGTCATGGCCAAAGTTCTGTGGCAGATCTAACCACTTCGAGGAGAAAATCAGGATGAGAAGCGCAGAGTTTGTGAGTGCACCATGATGTTAATATCAGATCAATATCAGTTATCATTCTTGGACAAAACATCTGCCGCCTATCTTAAAGCGGAGAGTGGCAGAAAAGTTGAGACCTTTCTTAGGCAAACCTCTTGGCTTACCATTTTTAGAAAGCATGAGTTTGCCTGTTCAGACCTGCTGCTAGATCTGATATCCTTCCCAACATCGACAGGAAACAGGAAACTGCTGAAGAAGGAAGCGGTTAAAGTGGAGAAAAAACCAACATGAAAAAACATATTTCACAACGTTCTACCGCAACCCCCACACCTGAGGATCCTGAGGTCTTTACTCATGGTTTGGAGATAGCACACACACACACACACTTCTTGAGTCTCAGTGGTGACGTTGGCTTCGCCTTTGGATGCCAGGGCAACGCCAATGGCCCATCTGAGACTGCAAATGCTTCGAAGGTTATAGAAAGGGCTGCTGGTGACTTGCCTTGGTGAAAGCTGAAAGATGCTCTCAACGGTTCCTATACGATTCTTCTATTGTTTGTCTTTGCAGCGTGCAGAGCTTGCAGCTTGTTTCAACGTGAGGTTTGTCCAGGACACATTTTCAGACACCTTGCTTTCATTGCCCTTGGATTTGCTGTTTAACACAGTGTTGCATTCTTTCTTGGCTCGGAAAGCTCCCGTCTTGCGTCGACAGTATATACTTTCGGGTTCCAGATAGTTCCAGCCAGCCATGACACGCAGAACGACAGCAGAACGACAGCAGAACAGTGACACCTCGGACTGTTGAGCAGCTCCAAACACGCCAAGATGATGCCATACCAGAGTGAGATGTGCCTTGTCAGAATGCTTGCTGCACTTGCCAAGTATTGGAACTTGCTGTTGGGGGAGGTTGAACCATGGTCGATTTTTTCTTGTGACCTGATGGTGTTAGCTCACTCAACCACACAACCAGTGTGCTTGGCGGATCTTGGCGGCAGGTATCACCTTCCATCCTATGAGGGAGGCAATGGCTGGTGGGAGCAACAATCCTGGAGTCCACACCTTAGTGCAGGAGACAGCTGGTGCTTTCCCAATAGACTCTATAGACATCATCAAACAAGAACTGTTAGAGATTTGACAGACCCCATAGATCCCCATAGTTTTTTTTGGGACACCACCAATTTTCCTCGCCTTCAGTTTCAGCTTTCAAAAACCTGGTGTACTCCGAGCTCCCTTGAACTATTTTGAAGCAACCATATGCAACCATCCACGGTCCAACAGGCCACCCCAGTTTTCTGGGACTCTGAGGCGAATCCATGCAGCATGTTCAATATGAGCAGCGCCCAGTCGAGATGTACGTGTAGAACTCAGGGGCATGGCATAGCCTGTGGTGGTCAAGCAGTGTATGCTGGAGAATGGATGGAACATGTATGATATGATAGATATGTCTGGAAATCATGTGGAGTACCATGGGGATGACATTTTGAATTGGGGAGAATCCACTTCCAGCTTTGTTTGCCGGACCATTGTTTTGAAGGAACACATCACCTCTGAATGGGGGAGAATCCATTGCTGGCTTTGCCAGAGGATAGACAACGAAACAGTAGCGAGGGAGCACCAATCTTGTTGGTTGGTGGATTGAAATCTGTTTTATGTAATGCTTTTACCGCTACCTGAGATGATGGTACACTGTTACTTACATGTTCAGAGGGATTCAAACCAACAATCACCTTACAGATGTTTAAATGACAAAACCCCTGTGGCTAGGCTTCGCAGACATCCTTTGATTGGTTTAGGGATGTTTAGGGTAAAAAGATGTAAATGCAGATGTCACCCCATGAGAAGCTTGATTGTTTGCAGCAATGAGACCACTTGGGACTCCGACAGGACGACAGCGGGAATTGGGAGTACCAATCTGAGCAACTTGGGTAGCATTGCCCTTGGGAGGCGTAGCATGCTTGGACCGTCCACTTCAGGAAGCAGGTGTAGTTGCACAATTTTGTCTTTGTCCATTGTGGGTTGACACACACACACACACAATTTTAGGGGAAATGTTTGTGCTTAATTCATCATGATTATGTTGATTCAATCTTTCGTGTTCAAACCCTTTTTTGGTCCTTAACCTGCGCCTGGAGAGTCCATTATCGCATCCGAGGTGGGCCACTCCGGCGGAGTCGTGGCCTTCCGAACAAAGCTGGACGACACGACAGCAGTGGTGCGCCAGTGGAGCGACTTGGGAGAGCCCCTCTTCCAGGCGGGCACAGAGGCCCCTGAGTGCCACTAGGCATGGCTCATGATGGCTCTGTCCAGGTGGCCTGAGCCGATGATGATGCAATCTGCGGTCGCTGCCCTGGGGTTGGAGAGTCGAGAAAATGAGTTGCCCATTCAACTAGCCATTACCTGGCCTATCCCCTCATTTTGAGACTAACCCAAATGTTACTAATAAGTTACAAGATTCAGCCGGGGTAAAACAATGGGTTCATGGAGTAGGCTGAAGTGTAAAGAGCAAGGCACCATCAGACGTTTAGCAACCTTCCCTACATGAATTGCGCAGTACCCCACAACCTAGGATGATATATATATATATATATTATATTCTATATTTACAATATGGCCATATATGGCCCAGGGGCTACATAGATACTATGATCTATTCATATTGGTTGGGATAGACTTTCAAAGGGACTTCTCTGACTAAACAGCAAAGGACACTCCAAGCTATACCCTATTGCACACAATGTAATTCGTTGCATCCTCTGACAGAATCCAGTGCCAATCAGTGTCCCTTCGAATTCAAGACCCGATTTTAACATGTTTTTAAGCACCAGGGTCTTTCAACGATTTCATTTCCTGACCACGAGCCATTGCGCTGCCTGCAATGCTCAACAGGTCCCAGTGGCACAGCAGGCCGCAAGAGGGCCCGGAGTTGGGCACCAAGTTTTGGGACGGCTTGCAGAGGAGGATATTCTGCAGCAACACATGACAAATCCAATCAGTGAAGCAGTGGGTCAGCACATGTCAAATTGAAAAAACATGAAAACCCACCCAAAATACGGAATCTCATAGACTAGGCCATCCTTGATTGAAATATTCACAAAAATCTGGGTTTTGGTGATTCAGGAAGGTAGGTGTGCCTCCAGCATCCACGAATTTGTTGGGTCCCTTCGCCCCAGTTTCGTTGCAACCCCGCGCTATCTCTTTTGATCCAACGTGGGAGATGTCTTTTTGCGCAGGGTATCAGTTGGTCAGACGCTGTTCGTGGTTTCAACGTTTTTGCTATTCCACCCTTATTGTACTATTCCAACTTGGATGATGCTCATACTTTCAGGATGGAAATGGCCCATGCGTTTGCTCATTTCCACGGGTCTGAGGCGTGTCAGCCCCAGGGCACCGCATGCGCCACGGCGTGCGGAGCGCCCGGGGCGTGTGCCACTGGAAATGCCTGTCAGGGGGCGTGTCCGGCCCCCTACTTGAGCGTCGAACCGAAAGCAGGCCAGGGTGGTGCATGCGCCAGTTGCATGCTTTTACTAAGTTGGCAGATGGGGTCCAGATTCTTCAACGCCCAACAGTTTTTTTGCTGCTTTCATGTTGAATTTAATGAGTGCGAAGCTTGAATTGTGTGTTGAAACCAGTGCTCCGATTCCATTTGCGATCTTTGCCATTGGCCTGTACTTTGTCAAAAAACATAACGCTTTTGTCTTGAGCCCTGATGACATGATTTTCTACGAAGTGAATAAACGCCTTGGTCTATCTTGATCCAATTTGCTCCAAGTTTGGATGGTGGATCTCCACCAGTATTGCATAGTATTACAGTAGCAAAATAAACGCTGGGAAGGCAAAATACTGGAACGATGAGAAAGCAGCACAATCGTCACAATCCCTTAGAGTTTCATCCAATTTTTGTCACCAGGCGACGAGGGGACGGAGCTTCGCCTTGCCGAGTGGCCCTGACCGAATTGCTGCGGCGTCATTTCATGAGCCAAATGGGTCAATCAATGTTTTGGAGCGAGGAATCAGAAATTTGGTCATTAAACATGATCAAACATTAAACCCCGAAAAAATGATGTAATGACTTGACCCATGCCCATATTCGTACATTTGCAGGTTTTGATGCCTTTTTCTTCCATGGTGGGGCCCCAAAAGCTCTGGATTTTGATGGCCTTAGGGGCCACTGGTATGGCAATCCTTTCAAGGTCTCTATGAGAGAAAAACTGATGCAAAACATGTTGTAGGGATTACACATCTTGACCCAAACCCATGCAATGAAATACAGACATTACAGGACGCTGTTTCAAAAGAAAACACAACAAGCAAAGGAAGATGCTTAAAGCATAGATCTGGGTTCGGGGGTTCCAGTTGGGATGCTGATCCCAGTTGACAATGCCCTGGTGGCTTGAGAATGGTTGAGGGGACCAACCATACACACAAACAATATAGCCATCATGTATGTACACACAATCTCTCTCTCTCTCTCTCTAAAGTGATATTCTATATAATTACACACACATATATATATAATATACATAATATATACATAATATAATATAAGATACATGAATGTCATGATATTGGTCCCAGCAATCCGATGAATCCCCCGGACTCGCTTTTTTCGAGTGCGCCAGGCTGAAGCGCCTCATCGACCGCGACGCGCAGGCTCTGCGAAGCACCAGAGAGGTGCAGGAGATGGTCAGGTGGTAGGGATAGGCCAACAGCCAGGGGTCAATGGATGGGGGATACCCCAAGGGATACCTCAGCTGGATGGTTTATTTACCATGAAAATCCAGAAATGGATGATTGATCAGGGGTTTCCTATAATAAATCACAACATTGACCAATGTCACATTTGAGTTTACTTTGTTTGATCTTCTTGGGATTTAGTTGATTGGGGATAGAATGGGGTGACACAAACGCCACAATATGATCAATACCGCGATTAGAAGGTGTCTCAGAAAATTGGTATTGTATATACTTGGCCAACCTAACCGTTTTTTTTTTGTGATGGACCAGTGGATTCTGGGACACACTATTCTCAGATAAGACATGAATGGACTTTGTGCAAATGACTTGTCTTATTTGTAATTTTGTTGTATAATTCCTTCTTTTGGGTGAACGGCTCTTCATGGTTTGAGGGCCAATGGTTCAATGGCAACCGGGATTCGACGTATGGATTTCGGGACCGGGACGAACCGAGTATGAACTCAAGGTTTTTCAAAAATCAAAACAACATCGCCATAGAAACGTAGTGTAATGTAGTGTATAGATTCTATAATAACAACAATAATTAATGATACTGATATTCATAAGAAAAGCACATATTATACATATATGTTGTATAGGTACAGTATACATAATACAATATAATATAATACATATGATGTACATCTACCCAGATGTGAAGCAAAGTGTGTAAACGCCACATGGCCATGGTTGATTCAGGAGCCCATGGAGCCCCAAAGTGGCGCGGTCAGCCGTGAGGGCCATGAGGTCAACTGCCGAGGGTATGGAGATATTTTGAGCATTTTTGAGCCATCTGGCAGTGGGGGTCCAGTAACTCCCAGTATCACCATATCACCATAGGATGTACTTCGGACGTCAGGCTGGTCCAACTTTGCAGCGAGACGCAGCGAAAAGCAACGTGGTAGGCGGCTTACACCGAAGAAAGTGTGACTCTGGGCTTTTGGGCCGTCACGAGGAGGTTTGCAAACGTTTCCAAAATTCTTGGTCTCTCCGTGCCATTCTTCGCTCCCAAGTGCAGGATTCCAGAACTAGATCGTTTGCTGTGATGGCCCCTTGTGAATAGCTGTATTCCCATATGGAACTGCTGGCCTTCCCTTTGCGTGTTGGTGACAGTGACAGGTGACTTGGTGGTGTGGAACCATCAGCCATTTCCGCATCCCACCCACTTCCCTTTCATCCCATACCATCATATACCATCCATGTGGCGCATATGTCTGCGTACATTTATGGCCAAACACTTCGTGTCTCAAAATATTGTAAAATTAATGTAAATCATGGGTCATTCTGGCATTCCTGAACCGCTCAGGTACTGTATGGGACCTGTGCGACATTGCCCCTGTCATCCTGCACCCTATCATACTAAAGCCGTAAAACCCTAAAATCTTAAACCTACACCCTAAACTCCAAAAACTGCAAAAAGCGTGAGAAAATCAAGGCAACCCCCTAAATGCAAAATACTTAAAACCTAAAACCCTAATTCTTAAACCCTAAAACCTTAAACCTAAAAGTGATGTTGGGCAAAACGAGGTGTTTGCGCGTACATTTACCCACATTTACCCATATTTACCCCATCCTGGAGTTTTCGAGGCCCCTCCCAACTCTTTGGCAAAGCCGGGGGACGTGAAGGCTGCGGCTGGGGAAGGACCAGTGACGTCCATTGAAAGGAATTAGGAGCACCACAAGAAATCTCAACGGGGAGACAACGCAATGTGTACATGCTGCGGTAAACAATGACCTGATAATTGACATCCTGTTTACCCTAATTTACCTGCAGGCCTATAGGTTTAAACCCAAGCATCTTGCAGTAGAAACATAGATTCTAGGGAATTTGGGGGACCCAGTCTCGCATTAAAAGACAAGAAAAATGCAGAAGATTCAGGGTGTTCGAAGAATGTCCGGAATGTGAAGGATTAGATTGAACAAAGGTCATGCCGAACGAAAAACCTGGTGTATTTTTATCATTTTTTATCAGTATCCCACTCATGGCAGCATTGAAAGCTCAGTGGATTTGTAGTAGCACAGTATTTGAGTGTGCTTGAGCTACGTGTGCCAGGGTCATGACTCGGCTTTCTTCGACAATCGATCATTGTTGTAAGATCGGTTTTGCAAGTTCATGCAATCTCAAATCAATTTAGAATCTCAAAATATCTGAAACATCTCCTGACTTTGGAGTTTTGACCCATAGCGCATGATTCCTATGTTCCATGGCCAGTGGGTGCCACGAGTCATGGCCTGCGCTCAGAACCACCGGGTTTTGGTGGACTTCACACCAGAAAGTCGAGACTATGGCGAGATGCCGCTGAAAGCCGGCGAAGAGGTGGGCAACGCCGCCTACTTGGGCCATTGGGGGATTGATTCCGATGGATTCCGTGTCACTACGTCGTACTACGTCGTACGACGTCGTACTACGTAGCTGTTCCATGCTGTTCCCAAAGTTCCATCATTTCTGCAGCCGTTGGAGGTCACGGTCCGCTATCCTATCGAAGAGGACGGGCAATGTTCTCTCCGGACATTGGTCTGGAATCCAAATGCAAAAAAAAACAAGGTGAAGAATAGTGTCATCATTTAGGACTTGCTTCGATTTTTTTTGGTCATTTCAGTTCGACTATCTAACATTTTTTTTGTTTGGGACCATTCAATTCGTCCTTTGGAGATAACTACTGTGTTACCATCCAAGCGTTTCCTTTTTTTAATACAATTTTCTCCCTTGCACTGCTCGGATTTTTGTGGAACGTCTTCGCTTCTTCGCTTCCAGGATTGGATCTTCGGCTGGAAAGGCTGGCCAGTGCGTGACCAGGCGCTGATCCAAGGATCACCTGGATGGGCTCACATACAGATTACTACCATATGAATGGGGAATAACATGGAATAACCATCAATAAACCAGCAATTTTATGGTACCAAAGGTACCAGGCTTTTGACCTATAAACGAAGTGTTGAAAACCAGACATGGACCGGTGGAGTGGGTGGATTTTTTTGCCTCCACTGAGGGCTGGCTGCCAGCGCAAAATCTTGGTCTCGGCCTGATCCTCAGTTGGTGAAGCCGGGTTGTCATTTTTGACATCACATGTTCAATGTTTCAAATGATGGTTGGCCAGAGGAATCATCTCAATCCACCAAAATCACCTAATAGATCTAATAGGACCTGACCATTTGGGTTGGTCAACAAGGATTCTTCTGCTGGAAATTTGTCATTCGCGATAGATCAATGAATCTTCGAAGATGTTGTCATTCACATCGTCATTGTGAGGTGTGCACTTGGACAGCGAAGACGAAGTCTGGGCCCAAAAAAACACCACGCGGAAAGGAATTCTGTGGCTGTCAGTTTGGACCCTCATTGGGTAGGTTTGAGAGAAACCTAAACTGGAATCTGCTGGAAACAAATGCTTTTGACATCTTTCCTATGGGTGTTTGGTGAATTTTCCCTTCAACCAATCAGTGGATTGCCAAGATGTGATTTACGCCGATCCAACTCGTTCAAGCAGAATGGAGCCCAATCTGGACCATGCAGCCATCCATGAATTCATTTTTGAATGACTAGTGGATAAATTGCCGGCTTCAGATTTAAGAATCACTCCAAGGGATCCAATTATATTCTATTCTTGTTCTAACACGGTTTTGAGGCTGTTGTCCAAGTTTTTTTCCTGCTTTTCGCATTTCTTGCTCCTTGTTCCAAGGTTGTCCATGAGCCTGGCAGGGCGGCTCAGCATGTTCCAGGTTATGGGCCCGAGGAGTGAAGCAACATTGTGAAGTCTCGCCCACAGACCCGGTTGACATTTTGATAGATTTTGTGTATGTATGGTTCCAAGCTGCGATACCAAGCTGGAGGAAATTTGGCTCATTCGTTCAATTTCCACCAAATTTCCACCAAATTCTTCAAGCCTTCAATTTCAATGGTCAGTCGAGGCATTCCCATGCCATCTACCGATGTCAACCAAGGTGCTGAGATCAAACCCAAGGCCCGAGGGGGGGGAAGCTGCTGGATACTCTTCATGCGGGACAAAAAGCTGTTCCAGACGTCCAAAAGTGCAGATGTTTTGTCAGGAGGAAGTGGAGCCGGGACCTTGGCTAGCTGAGCACATTGTTTTATTTTTTTTCAGAAGATTTTAGGTCGGCGGCTTTGGATGGAAGCAATCAACGTGATATCAATTTGTATCCCATTTCTGTTTGAATCTCTGGCTGGTGTTTATCTCCATGGTTTTTCTCCATTTTGTTGGTGAAACATGGTGAAAGCCTCCAATTTCTTGTGGCGACTTAATGGCCACCTTGTGGCCCCTATAGGGCTTGGCATCACCACGGAAACTGGTGGAGCCGGCAGCGGCATTTGAAGGCGGATACACTGGAGGTTGATGGAGCTTGGAATATGTTTTGATTATTTATTTATTTATCTATTTATTTATTTATTTATTTACTGTAACCTGTTCCGCCAGCCGCAAACAGCACTTGCACAGGCCTAGGAAGAAAATAGTTATTGTGTAAAACATGGTTTTGTGCATAACACGGTTTTTGTGTAAAACAGCGTTTTGTGTAAACCAGGGCTTTTGCGCAAAACATGGTTGTTGTGTAAACCACGGTTTAAGTTTAAGCCGAAGCATGAGTGCATAAACTAGGGTTTTGGGAAAAGGCCATCTGTAGAAAGGTTATGCATGTGCAAGTATTGGACAAATGACACGACACAGCAAACCGGTGGCAAACACAGCAAAAAAGGCGGACAAAAACAACGGCAATAACAGCAAACATGTTCAAAACCAAGCGCGCGTTGAGCGAGTCGTGGGCAGAGTTGAGCCCAGCACATCGTGGCAAAAGAATGCAAAAGATGAAGACGAACAGCCCGAAGAGGACGATGACGACGAAGAAGGGGGGGGAGGGGGGTGGGTTGAAGTTCGACGAGGCAAAAATCCGCGCCAAGGGGAAAGTCTAGACAAAGACAAAAGACAAGACAGACAGTACAACTACGAACAAGCAAAATCCACAAGACACGCCGGCAGGCCGGCGGATTACATATCCAGATATCCATACAAATAGTCATCTTCATGTCGAAGAAATCTTCCATTCTCAGCAACTCAGCTGTGTTTGAATTGATGCTTCATTGGACGCAATGCCTACGAATGGGATGAAGATCTTCTGTTTTATATTGTTTTTCAAAGAGTTTTCAGGGAGTCTCAACACCTCGTCAGCAGATATGTCCCCAAAGGCCAACAGAAATTCAGCCGCTTCGCAGGTGGATCAGGCTTCAGCCAAAAAGGACGGGGAACATAGGATGTGAATTTATGTGAATAGGATGTCAATGGATGTCATAGGTTTGTTATGGTTTGTTACTGCCAACCATGTTTGGACCGTGTTTCCCCTCCAGGGCCCCGCCAGGACATTGGGGACGTACGGCGACGCCCGCAGACAGATCCAGCGGAGCAGGGCGGCCCTGATAGGAGGATAGAGGGTTGACGAGTTTGTTCGATGGCATATATATATATAAATATATATATATACTTATATACAATACAATACACATATGTGTGTGTATATACAGTAGTAATCCCCAAAAAGGTAAACAAGTCA
>Ga0126342_10010594_pt1 | contig 16500 bp, 14 predicted proteins | sample Cyp1metagenome_FD_92528 | JGI IMG/M metagenome (GOLD analysis project Ga0126342, IMG submission 92528) | Coral microbial communities from Lord Howe Island, Old Settlement Bay, Australia - Cyphastrea 1 metagenome | ecosystem: Host-associated > Invertebrates > Cnidaria > Coral ... | reverse complement strand
GCCCCATGGCACAGGAGGCTGGCATCCGAATGGCATCGACAAGAAAATCATAAGTGCACAAGCGAGGAGAATCGCAAGTGCACAAGCGAGGCAAATCATAAGTGCACAAGCGAGTGCTCGCCCATCAAATGACACCATTAAATGCCCAAAAAGCCGTGGAGAGGGCTGTGATATGAACGCTGACAGCTTCGACCAGCCTTCGTCCAGCTCCCTTCAGCTGCGTAGGCTTCCGAGAGCACGGAGAATGTGATCTGATTTGGTGATATGCCAGCCTGGCAAGTGTAACAACCTCATTCCCACTAAACCGAGACAAAGGTGGCTGAACAAAGAAGCCAAGATTTGACAATCAATTGCAATCATCATCTTGAGGGCCAAAACTCAGGTTTTTTTCCGCCTTCAGCATGGAGCTGGAGACACGCAAAGCAGCAGAGCCTTCCCTGCCCCGCTGGCAAGCTGTCATCACTGCGTTGAGTGTGACCGCATTGGGCACCATGGATTGCGAAAAAGTTCCTTGCACCGCGCAACATCTGGATGTGGATTGTGAATCAACCAAACACTTCAACGAGGGGAGTGCCTGTGATCCGACGTCAAAACATGCAGCAAGCTTGGGCCTATGCCCGGCTGAGACCCACTCCTCTCTCTCTCTCTCTCTTTTTTCGGTATCTTTGTCCTGTCCGATCTCTAGCTGGAAATGAACAAGACTCTCATATCTTATCTGATCACGCCCCTCCTGACCCTGGGTGCAAAACACAAACATGGTTTGTAGCTGAACTTGTATTTTCGATTGAATGCCAACTAGACCCGTAGTCAAAGCAAGTGATGAAAATTTGTGAGGTTTTTTACATGTTTTATCCAAGCTCCACGTTAAATCCAAGTTGCTGAAAGTTACTGACCCCTATTGACCCCTAGAAATGGTTGGGTTTCTTGGCTGCTTTCTTGGCCCATGGTATCCCATGGTGAAGATTGGACCAACCATTGCCAGTCCCAGCATCGTTGCAGCAGCACCACAGCCATCCGCCATGCAGCGCTGGTACCGCAGGCGCTGATGGCGGAGTTGAAACTGATGAGATCCGCTTGGAGCTTCCAAGCACCGAGGCCCAGCAACCTGGGATGGAAATGGATGGGATGATTATTGGGATATATATATATATATTATGTATATTATATGGTATATTAATTATGATATATAATTATATAATATATGATCATATATAATATCATATATGGTTACTGCCTTGCATATTTTGGGATGATGGTTGTGATTAGCTATGAATAAAATGGATTGCAATGGGTGATGATGGATGATGCAAGAAGCAAACCAGGTGCATGATCACATGTATTTCATTTCCGCGGCCGTTTCTTATGAACAGTATTTTAACGGAAGGCATCTAAATGCTTAGTTGGTTGAGTCATGGTTCCCGCTGCCTCTTAGATGAAGTGAAGTATGGAGAACGTACGAGAACGTTTCAATAATGTGTCAATATGTTTCGTCAAATTGAACCCAGCTCGAGTGATGGACGCACTTGTGCTCTTGTCATTCATGCCCTGAAAGTATGAGACACGCAGGGTGGTCACACGGGAACGAAACAAGCTTCTGGTTGGTGAACAGCCAGTTGGCTACAGTAAGAGCCAACCGTACAAAAAGAAAGTATATAACAGTGTATATAAAAACATATAAAAACCATTGTAAAATTATATATATATAAACCAAAATCTCATAAAACTCGAACCTGAAAGAGCCAATTTGATCAAGCTTCCTCAGATTCCGGGCCCACTCCCAAAGTAGTCAAGTGGCAAGGACAAAGCGACTTCCCATTGACCAGCTTTGTCGCAAGCAGCAATGGCTGAATTCAGAGTAATCAAATTTGGAGCTATCCTGGGCGCTAGGCTGCTAGACGCGCAGATCATACAAAATGACATGAATGATATGAAATGAAATGATCCTAGGGCCCTAGGATTCGGGGTTGCTCATGCATTCAACCGCAGGAATAGAAGTGCTATAGTGACCATGCTAAGTTTGATGTTGCCCCCATTTGCCATCCACTATTCCCAGTCCATAGCGTGGCTTGCTGTTCAAGGATCGATTCAGATCGCATTTGGTGCAAAAAGCCAAGCGCTTCTTTCCATAGCCACTCTGTTTCGCAGGCTTTGACCGCTGCACTGTAGCTGATCACCTAGGACAATGACAGAGAAACGTTGATCTTTTCATTTGGGCGGAATCCTGAAGTAGATTGAGGAGGATGTAATTAAAGCATATCAAAACCCTCATCCGGATATATCAGGATCCATACTTAGATTACCTTATAATATTACCAAATATTACCAATGTCTTCATCATATTGATGTCATGTCGGTGCCATGTCCTGCACAGCTGCCGAAATCCAGTCACATCGGGCGTCAAAGAGTTCTCCGACATCTCCTCGAAGAGACGAAATGCCGCCGAAGCCTTTGCCCGGACGCAAGCGCTGATGGCCGCATTGAAGCTGCGAACCTAGCGAAAGCTGGAAAGAAAGTGACCCAACTGAGGGGGTCAGGTGTCAGATCAGAAAAAAAACTGGTGAATTACAATGGATGGCACAATGATGCGCAATGTTGCAGCTGCATCAACAATCATCAACATGTGGAAGAACAATGAAGAATAATGAAGAACATGTGTCACCGTGTTGTTGATGTCGGATGCTAAATGATGCCCAAGCATGGCGTTGACTTGGGTTCAAGCATTTGGCATCCCAGGAGGCATGCAGCTCAGGAGCCTTAGCCAATGGTTAATTATACAAACAATCTCAAACAGCACCACCTCATATCGAAACTCCAAATCCTGTTCTGACGCTTCTTTCGGTAGACTCGAGCAAGTTCACCAGCTGTTTCTGAAGGACTCCAGAGTTCCGCAATATAGAACATACACGCGCATTTTTTATATGGGGAGCATATGCCTATACAAATTTACGGTATGTATATATTAGTATATAAATATCAATATAAATATAAATATAAATATATATATATACACACGCCGGTACCATCCAAATAACCCAAACACCACCCCGTCAAACGAGGAAAGCCCCCCAAACGTTGCTGCAAGTGGCTGGAGGGCTTCTTGCCAGCGTCCACCTTGGTGACGCAACTACCAAATGGTGAGAGCCATTCCTTCTGGAAACGAGGAAAGACCCCCACCTCACCTTCTGAAGCTGTAATCTTGAGCCAAGTCGCCCTTCTCGCACGAACTGACTACCGCATTGTAGCCTTGGAAATTCAAATCGAGCACGAAGAAGGATGGGACCCCCCAGCTATGTACTGGGAAGGCGAGCCAGCCCATCAATGATGAGGATATAATGTAACTTACACACAAATGGGATAAGCCATGATGATAAGCCTATAGTAATAATGATTGTTTTTTCCCAATGGTTCTTCCAATTACAACAGGCTGTTCATATTGTCTTGTTTCCTGGCCAGCGAAACACATTTGAACTTTTGATCTAATGACGAGATTCTAATGACATCTGGCAAAAGTCGCATAGCCGGGATGTCCTGAGAGCATCTGTGCATCTGCCACTCTGGCCGCAGTCTCCGAATGTTCCATGCAACAACTTCTTTGACCTGCTGGAAAACCCCAATTGCCAATGGTCGTACAAATCGTATACATCGGTATACCAATCGAAAAAGGAACCCTAAGTTTACCTTTGGACGCCTTGGAGACTCTCTCGCTTCAAAGGCTCGCAGCTTCAACAAAGTGCAGCTCGGAAGCCTGGAAGAGGCATAGTGCTTCCTGCCACCGTGCAGCCTCAGGAAGTAGCCATGATGGGTACTACATGGTGCTTCTCAATGATATTTACTTTCATGATGTTTCACCATGTTTGATATAGCTTCCTGGATTCATGTGAAAGAAGATAAAGAAGTGGACACTTTTCACCTGCCCTTGAGGACAGCACTTTCTCACACGCACTTATGGAGGAGTTGTACGAGATCACATCGCACAGGCGCTGGGAAACCTCAAGGGCACCGGCTCTGCATCTTTAAACTTCACAAAGATTCACAGAGCCTCTGGCTAATTGTGAAAGATGTGTCAAAAGCTGTTGTACCCTCTGTGCTTCCATCATTTTAAGATATCTTAAAGGCGTTCTTCCACCTATGGGCCCCTTCAACAGAAAGGACAGGTGCTGGACCCGGAATTTGTTTTGTTTTCCTGTGGAGTCAAGCCACCATGTCCTGCAAAAGGCTGAGTGCTTGCTGCCACTCGCCACACTTCTCGCAAGCGCTGATAGCAGAATTGAAGGTGAAAGTGTTGGGCAAGATCTTCTCAGCCGACATGTTTAGCAACCTGGCTCCCAATATCTCAACACATCTCAACACAGTCACAATTCTGGAGAATTAAGAAGGCACCCTCTAATTGCTGGAAGAAATGATTGCATGCAAGGATAGCAGGCTGCAAACTTATGCGCTGTACTCCAACCAGCCTCTTTCAAAGGCTTTCATGAACATGTTATATTAATAATATAGTTGTTGCCAGTTCTGCCAGTTCCATCAAAATGTGTGCATGAGTTTGACTGATTGCCAAGCAGTTCTTTTCATCAACCTTCGCAGCTCTAATCTCCCAAAGACTCACGCAAGGATGGCAAGGTGGCTTGGTCAGCCTCATGCTGACGTTTCCCATCCAGGATCAGCAAAATAAGTCCAAGAAAGATACCAATGGAGCCTAGGACGTTCCAGCCAGGCATCTGCAACCCTTGGACCCCAGAGAGGATCAAAATCACACTAAGAAGGGTACTGGTGAATGGCTGCAGGGCAGTGTATGCCAGAATGTAGCCAGCTCGGGCGTAACGATTGGCCCAAGTGAGTAGGAAATAGGCTGAGATGCTTTGGAAGATGATCCAATATGCCAGGGGAAGAACGGCAGTCGCTGGCACCAACCAAGCTGAACATGAAGCCTGGTAGCTTCCACAAGTGAAGTCTTGTGTGCCCGTGGGTGGACATATGAAATGAATGAAGCCGCATGAGTTGTTGAGACTTCCTGCTGAAATGGCCATCATCACACTTGCAGACATCATGGCCCAGGCTGTGACTGTCAGGGGGGGGATATCGTTCCAAAGCAATCTTGGCAAAGATCACATAGAGAGAGGTGCCAAGACAGTTGAGGGCCAACAGCACATTCCCAACCGCCCCGGGACTTCCCACGTCTTGGCCGTAGCAAACCAAGAAAGCACCACCCAGAAAGGATAGCAGAATGCCCAGCAACTTCCGCACAGTTGCTGGTTCCCAGCCCAGCGTAAGGCTGATGAGCAAGGTGAAAATCGGCTGCGAACATTGCCACGCACTGCTGATGATGGGACCTGCCAGCTTGTCCCCTATGATAAAGAAGGCCTGGTTGGAAAAGACACACAAACCCATGATTAAGATCAGTGCCCAATCCTTTCGCAATGGAACCAGGGTGCCATCACGCCACAATGCCAGTGCCAACAACGTAGGTCCGGAGACCCCTTCACGAATTAATGCGAAGAGCATTGGATTGAACTTTTCCGCGCCGAGTTTTCCAACCACGGAGCCACCTCCAAATATCACCTGCACTAAGATGAGAGCACCATGGACCAGCCATAGCGAGGGTGCACGCGAACACTGGGGCGCTGATGTTGCCATGCGGAGCAAAGGTCTGGTAACAGGTATCCCCTATAGGTATCCATTGGCTATCAAATCGAGCCACAAAGCTTGCATCTTTAGGTTGCATGACAGAGCTACCATCAAATTTGTATCAGCACAGATTGACCATGATGCTCCATGTAGCCTGTTCAGTGCCTTTTATGTTGTTGCAAGAAACTGCAATCACAAACCATAGAAACCCGACCGTGTTCTTGATGCTTGGCATTGATGCATGAACGGCTGATATATGTCGTCGAGGGACATTCGTAGTGCAGCTGACCAATCGTTCACCTGGATTCCAGAGATTGGATGACTGACTTGTTTGAAATCGTTTCTTCCAAAATGTACCGGCACAGTCGGATAGCCAGCTGTCACAAACCCAACAACCATATCAATTTGCCCCTATTACATATGTTATGGTAACCATGGTAACCATGGTAACCATGGTAACCATGGTAATGATGAATTTGATAGAATATGACGATACATGACGATACTAGTATATGAAACGTATCATCACCCCTCACGCAACGTGGCATGGCTGTGGCATGGCTGTGGCGCTTGCGCCTTCTCATAGGCTGATACGACGGAGCTGCAGTGGTAGACATTCAACGGCAGGCGGTGGAAACGCATCGCCTGGAGGACCTGCATCTGTGCCAAGGAGACGTCCATGGTTCAACGCTGACGGCAGTTCCAATATGTTCCAAATCATCTACGTATATAACATGTATCGTGTGCATGTGTGTGATTGTTAAGATTATTGCCATATTTATCTTTTTATGTAGTGTATAAATGACTTAGACTTTTAACCTTGGAGCTTTTAGAGGGCTGTGCCCGCAAGCAAATAGTGTATGAACATCTCTATATGTACAATAGATACATTGCATTATATTACATTACATTACATTATTACATTCCTTTACATTCCATTACATTGAATGCCAACACCATTATATTACTTTAAATTACATTACTATAATTACATTACTTATATATATATATATACGTGAATAAATATATGTATATGTATATAATTATATATATAATGATTCCTATTATTAATCATTATTATTAGCAGTAGTGGTAGTAGTGGTAGTAGTGGTAGTAGTGGTAGTAGTGGTAGTAGTAGTAGTAGCAGTAGTAGTAGTAGTAGGATGAAGCAACATTGCAGATGCAAATATAATATATTCATCTACAATGTTGCTTCAATAAAAAATAATGATCTTTGTGCTAAAGACACCAGAGTCTCCAAATTTGGATGGTCTGATTCTCCCAGTTGCTGTAAGATGCTTTGAGATGGTGGTGTAACTTCAGCACTTCATTCAATGCTACCAAAGGGGTTGGAATAAGTCGTGGAGAATGATTTTGCCAACTCAATCCATGTTCCATGAAAAACATTTAAGCAGTAAATTGAACATCGTTCAGAGAAATTTGCGAAACCACACCAACATGACTATGACTACTGTGGCTGCCTTCGCCAGAAAACATAAAAAAGAAAATGAATGCTCACAAAACTGCTCCTATATGTCTCTATACTGCGTTTTGCACTCTTTGCACTAAGGTCTGGTATATAAACAATATAAACTGACTTCCAATCTTTCGACCACATCGAACCTGCCATGACTGGTGTGCTCTGCGCTGCCGCGCCAACCGACTCAGAAGAGCTGTGGAATGCCTCGACCAGGACGTGTGCTGTGGCCGTTGCTATAATAATGCGATGTTCGACTTGAGATCCACTTTGCGCATCTTAGCAGTCTTAGCATATCTGTTATCTTTGCATCTCAAAATTGTGTTCCAAATTAGCCCCAGCCTTTTCAGCATCCTTTTCAGAGACATCCAAGAAATACAGTCCAGTTGAAACATGTTGACACCAGGGAGTGTGTGCCTAGAGCACCACTCATGGCACACACGGTTTCATGTGGAATCACCTGTGGCAGCGCAGGCAGCGTTGGCGCCTGGGATTTCTTTGCCATTCAGCTATGAAGGGCTGCAGCGCCTTTCAGGCTCATAGCTTGCAGAAGATTCTCGCAGGAGCTCGCAAGGGAAATCCATAGTCTCTATAAATTCTACATTTATATCGAAATATAATCAATATCTGTGTCACTATACAAAAATAGTCTATAGTATTTGTAAGCTGATCCATCACTGAATTGGGTTATGTAAGATCATTGAAGTGCTTCAACAAGAAATGACGGGAGGTTTAGCTGCCTGGGCCACCTGGACAGTGGTATCTTGTCCGTGAAGTGCCAGCAACTCAGGACAGCCTCGCCAACACCGCACGAAAATCGTAGATTTAAACACAATAATGATCTATGATGAATGAAACGTCCTTAGTGGAGCTGATAATCGGTAAAAATTGGTAAACTAATATATGTAAACATCATCATATAAATGCCATTAAAAATCAGTCCGATTCCAGAGGATGGATGTGATATGATTGATATCTGATGGGTTCTGGGGCATCAAACATGAAACAAACATTCAGTGACTGATGCTGGTTAAAATAAAAAAACTGTGTAGAAAGTCGAATTAGCATGCTGCATCCCGTCAAGCATTAGAAATCACCAGACCAGACATCGGACTTCACAGAGCTGATGCGGATGACATCGGACCATGGCCTGGCTCACCGGTCATTCTGCCATCGTCCGAAACGAGCCCAAGCAGCTCTCGAGGCAAAATGGCTGCGCGGGAAAACTCGCCACTGTGATGGATGGAACCGCTGAGCTGCACCCAAGTTCACCAATGTTCACTGCAAAAGAGTGAAAAATTGCGCCTGTGAAACAGCAAGCATGAAGAAGATCCAATGGGTGTAGCCACCTCGGCACTGCCGGCACTGCCATTGTCGTGAATTGTATCAGTATGTATCAGTGATGGTGCAGCCAGCCTGGAAAGAAGAACATAGTCACCTCATTGAAGAAGTCTTTGAACTCAACAGAGGGCACATATCAGACGCCGTATCGTTGTCCAAGAGGAAGCATCCCTCCTATGAGGCTTTTCATTACATGCACCTGGTGTTGTAAGATCTGAATTTTCATGTGTTTCATCATTGTTCTTACTGGAGGAGCGAACAAGAAACCATCGTTCTTCACCCTTTCACCTTGCTCTCAGCCTCCCACGGCCAGAACCACATTGACGAGCGTGTCTGCATAGCGACCAAATTCAAAGTCCGGTGCAGCGAGAAGCACCATTGCTGCTCGCTGGCTCCTTACATGATAGCGCCATCACAAATAATGAATCATCGCAAAGTAACACTACGTATGAGTAAACGACCAAATAAATTGTTCAACATGTTCAACATGGTTCAAAAGTATTGATGTCTCAGCAGGATCCATCCACACTGTTCATTTGCAAGTCATCAGCAGCTTGAAGCGCATGATCTGACAAGCTTCAATTCAGGATGTGACCTCACCACCAAAATGCCAAGTCGAAGCAGGCCCTCGGTGCCAGCGGACCAGGCAATTCCACCCTGCTGATCCCTGCTGCACAAAGATCCGGCGTTGAGGTGCCGACGCAAACGGCCATGACTGGTTCACCCAGAAATGGAAGCAGGAAAGTTGATGGAAAGGCATAGTCATACCCCGGAAACCGAAACTTGCTTCAAGGCAGCTCTTGGATTCTCTTGGATTCCTACATATTCCAACCCCCCCGGGGTCCACACCGAAAATGTCATGCAATGGCAAACGTGAGGATTGAATGTTGATTCATAGTGAGAGGACAATGGATTTGAAGATCAAATGATGACAAACATGGAGCTCATGTCCAACAATTAAATGCAATTGAAACACGAAAGGAAGGATAGATAAGTACAGTATATAGACATGTAGAACTGATGATTCTGGATGCTCAAGGCGCGAGCGCAATTTGAGCAAAGCAAGAGCAACGAAAACAACACAAACACAGAAATAAGTAACTGTGAAATTGATCATGTCATGATTGTTTTGGCAGGTGGACATAAAAATCTGAAAACAAGACTGTGGCGAGAGGCAGGTTCTGGCCCATGGCACGCTGTATAGCATAGGCCTGCACAAATGGACCCCATATTTTGACTCACTACATCTTTCATGTGCCTGCAACATCCCCAGAACTCATAGGATTGAACGGCATCAATCACTGCGGTGATCTGCAGTGTGCAGTTCTGAATCCCTTCCGAATCCCAGCCTCAAATCGCTGCACGAAATAGGGGAGCTTCGTCAAAGGGATGCCATCATGAGTCCGGAAGCCCAGGTGCACCATAATGGCAAAGGACATGAAATACGTCATCCTGGACTGCTAGGGAAGAGCCAATTCAACTTGAGCAAGCAGGGGGAACGAGGTACGCGAGGTATGTAGTTGTGATAGTCTGATAGTAAATGATACAGTACAGTGTAGTAGATGATGATGGGGAGAGCGCCGAGCACACTTCTTGGTATTTCTTGGTTCCTGATCAACAAATTGGTCCTGGCAGCAGCCATGGATGTAATTGATGTGGATGAAACTCAGACAGCATACAAAGGCCAGGCAATGATGAGGATGAGGATGAGTGTGGATGAGGAGGAGGAGGACGAGTGCATATACAAAACAACACGCCCAAAATGAGGGTGAACAAAAAAAGTTGGATGCAACGAGCTCTTCGAACACCCAAAGGACAAACTGCGGGTTTACACTGCAACCATTTTAGGGCCCCCCAAAGCGAAGAACCCCGTCATACAGACAGTGGAATTTTGATTTAAAAAAATCTGGTGCCCTCCTCTGCCCGAAAAGGAAAATGTGCCAAAAGCTCGGAAAACTCAGGTATCTACCGAAGTATTGCCTACATCTATAAATACAACCCTTCCGGGAAGAGGTCTGCGACCAAGTCACACAAGGTCCAAAAGTACGTTCAACGTGATTGATATGAAATACAAAATCCTTAGCGGAACTTTCAACAGGCTAACAGTGAGAGTTCATCATCAAAATAACATCTCTGATTTGGTAGAAATGCAGACTGATTTCCTGGCGAAGGAGTACATTTAAACGACATAAAATGCAGACATTCGGGCCGAGTTTATCTGTGGAAATTCCTCGAAATTCTTCCCCGCACTTTTTGCACTTGTCAGCTAATGCAAGCTGAGTAACATGTAACAAGCTTCCCTGGTTTCCTTGTACTTGAAGCCAACGTGGTCGGCGACAGCAGCACAGATTTGGTACATTGAGACATTGCCAACGACCACGATCTTGGCAGAGCTAAACAGCACAGGAAGAAAGACTGAAACATCTGAAACTGTCAGTGGTTTCCAAGGTCTGCCATTGTGCTGCAATGATGTCCGCCAAAGTCCAAACAGCACAACTCCTTGTGTTAGTGTCCTGCCAGGATCAATGCTTCCGTCGTCTGAAAAAACTGCACTGGGTAGGGATCTTAGCAATTCTGGACGAATCTCGCATCAACGCGTCAATTGTTCTGGGCCAAGGCGCGATGGAAAAACTCAAGCTGTAAATAATGCCTGGCTGCCGACCACCCTGCAAGCGCAAGAGCTCGACTCTAGATTCTCAGCAGCAAACTTTCAGCATCTAACATAGATCAAACATATTCAAACATCCAAAATGCTGAAGTATCTGAAGTGGCGTAGCGGACCGATCCATTTTCCAGCTCTAAGATATTGCGGTTGTGTGACTAATTCGCCTCGATGAGTACGCCAGGCACTCTCCAAGGCCCCGGCAGCTGGACGAGCCAAGTCAAATTACGAGACCCAAAGGATACCAAAGGAACGTACACGCGTGGTTAACAACCAGCATCAACCAGCCTTGGTGGAGGATTGTTTTAGGTACAGTCGCTATAGTATGCTATAGTTATATGATGTTATATGATGTTAAATTATATGTGTTTAGTATATTTATGATGCGGTGAGAATAATCCTGGAGATAGCAAATCGTCAACAATGCGACAAGGGCTTGCAAGTGGAGATTCTTCATTGACCTGTCCAGTGGCCTTGCACGCTTGCACAATAACAGAACATACCTTGAGATTGGGCTTGGGTGAGATGTAGGCGGATCAGAATCCCCTCAGCAACAACATCTGAGAGTCAGTCTCTCAAATCCAACAGATTGAAAATCCTGCATTCATACACATTCATACCATTCTGATATCCATGTTTGTTGCTGTGATTTCCAACTTTATCTGTATGACATTTTTGTTGGGGTATTTCTTTCAGCTCCTGGACAAAGGGGTCCGCCTTAGTCAGTCACTAACGCATCACCGCACAAGCTGCGGGCACTGCTCCCGTCTCTTTCCCCGGGCTTTGGAGCCATTGGAGCCATTGGAAGCCTTCAAAGTGTCACCATCCAAATCCGCTCCACTCATCACCTGGTGGTTTTGGGTCTGGAAATGTCTGGAAAAAGCCTCAAAAAATCTCAAGATGTCTCCAAATGTTTTTTGGGAGCACATTTGGTCACTCATCGATATATCCACAGGTATTGACTGTATTGATCATATTGAAGGATGTTTGCAAAGGTCGACATATACATAATTAATACATATGCGATCATATGTGGATCTGTGTATCTATCGATACTAGAAAAACATAAAACAATATGTTATTTAAAAAAAAACATATAAAAACATGTTATTCTGAAAGCACCAGGCACATTCTCCCATTTCACCCAAAGTCTTCGGTTGGGGAGCATGGCGAGATTCGCTCGAATCGACTTGATCAATGCTTCACTTTGCTCTGGGGTGGCCATCTGCAAGGCTCGTTTCGCCACATAGTGCCCATAGTTGCCTGGCTCCCAGCCCCTTGAAAAATGATAAAAAGGTGGAAACGGGTGAAAACTCACCTATCTTCCCTGGACAACAGGGAAAACTCCAACCTGATTCCACCTGGAATGAGAAAAAACAGGAGCAGAAAAAATGAGAAAATGCTCTGCACCATGAAGAGCCGCTATTCACCAACATAGACATCTTCTCACTCGCCACCAGTTCACCAATGAAGCGTTGCCGCATGTCCTCTGGAGCACTGCTGAAAAGCTTCTCGACCACATTGGAGGAATACTTTTGGATGCTAAGTTGCATCATCCGGCCCTCCATCTTCTGAAGGATTGGCAAACACCGCTGGCCACCCCACTCTTCCAAAGCATGCTGGATAGCAAAATTGCCATAAGGACTTTGCACCAAATCCATGGTGTGTCGCACGAGCTGCTTCAGCAAAAGTTCTTGATGGTTTTTGGCTTCAGAGATGCACTTCTTGAGGACACAAAGCCCATAAGGATGATGAGCCACTTCCAAGAGTCGATCGGCCATGACCATGAAGACACAGTCTGTGATAGGGGCCGAAAAGGATGAGAGAAGTTTCTGCACCACATGCGTTCCTGGGTGGCTTGTCGTGGCTTATCGTGGCTTATGGATGCTTATGGTGGCTTGGGCCCTTACTCATATTGTGTTGGCCTGCAAGAACTCGGAATATCTCGGAATGTATGTGCCCCCCCCACTAAATCTCCAATGATTCCAATAAGCGCATGAAAATGAAAGACATCCTGAAGCCACCTAAAATCCTACAGTAGTAAGATGTAAAGATTGTAAAAGCTACCAAGATTAATTATCCAAGATTCCATTGGGATCCTTGCTCAGATGAATGACTTGGCTCTTGATGGCCGTCATCAGCTGCAGCTGTTCCTCTTCCAGCTGAAGGAATCCAATGAGCGCCTGCAGGGCATGGGTGCCCCGTTTGTCGCAGGCGATCTGCCCGATTTGGGGGGCCAACTTTGCCAGCATTCGCTGCCGTTGCCTCTGGGAGCACGCACGAAATGCTGCACTGCACAGGTAATTCCCATAGGAATCACACATCATGGCTGCAATCTCATCCTCGACTTCTGCGAGGATCACTTCAACAGCAGCACCCGAACCTTTAAGAAGCTGGCGCTGAAGAAACTTGCTGCCAGCCTGTGTTTTGGACATTTGGTTCACTTGACCCACTAGCTCTTGTGCTTCAGCGGGCAAGCTCGACACATCTAACTTTCTCTCTTTGGCCTCACTGTCCCCAGAGGAGACCCTTGCATGATTTCCATGGTTTCCATGGTTTCCCTGATGTCCATTCCTGGTTGCACCGGCTGCTCCTGTTGCACCTGCACCGCTTGAGGTGTTGGGATACAGCTCCTTAGTTAAGCCTTCTTTGGGGAAGCTGGAATTCTCCCGCTCCTTGGGCCTTGTCTCTGGCGGGGGAACGGGTGGAACTGGACCTGGAAATCGCCAGCCAGGCAGCTGGCCCAGCTGGCCCCAATTGTACGCCTGGAAGCTCAGTGCTGCTAACTGCTGTGCTGTCATCTCCTGCGGTCGCATGCCCCACAGCGACATATCAATGTTGCCATTCGGCACCTCGGGCACTCCACATCCCATCCCCATGGGGCCGGACCCGGATGGCAGCGGAGGTGGTAGCACTGGCAGTTCAAAATTGCCCAACATACCAGGCATGGCCTCATTTAGTCGCCAACCAAGCTGATTGAAAGAAGACATCGCGCAAGGCGATGGAGTGCTGATGGCAGCTCCACAGCTGTAGTGATGACTTGGCTCTGGCGTGTTCTGCACGCTCCGTGGCTTGGGAGACTCCAAAGAATCCTTGTTGTCGGCACCAAAGCCGTTTTGCTCCGGCGATGGGGTGGATGCATCCAATGCCGGTGTGCTACAGGAGGTACCAAGTGGCGTTGGCACTGGCGCAGGGGTTGGAGCACTGGAGTTTTCATCCCAACCTGTCAGTGGCTTTGGCCGTGGTTTCAATGCTTCCCCAAAGATATTTGCATTGTTCACCACGTTCACCATCTGGACTTGGTTGCCGACTTGGCTACCATCCTGCTCACGACCCTCCAAACCTGGTGAAGCCTCTGATTCAAGAAGTGGCATGACCAGCTGATGCCTCTGCGGCTGAGGGTGGAAGGTTGGCTGCTCGGGCGAAGGCGGGTGTAGCTTTCCCTGGACATCACTCTGGAACACATTGCCAGGGGAAGGAGGACAACCCAAGACTCGATCTGGAGCCGAGTTCGGTCTCTCCTGAGTTCGACATGGATCACCAAAGCTCATACTGTTTGTATGAGGTCGGAACAGCTTCTCCATCTTATCCTTGTCAACCTCACCTCCAAAGCCTCGGGCTGGTGAACCAATGGGCGTAAGGGTGCCCGTCCTCTGCCAGCCCAACCTTGTCCCTTTATGGTCCGGTGTGGTTGGAAGACCACAATCCTCCGCCTCATCCTCGCGAATCGGAGAGATTTCAGTGCTCATGGACCATACCACAAGCTGCACTGGATTAATGGCTTGCAAGCCTTCTATCTTGAGCCGCATGCCACAAAATGTCACACGTCTTCTGGACATGAAGAGGTCAAACAGTAGCAAAGCAAGTCGAGCATGTGGGATAATGATGATAATGGGAAAAGTCTTGCACGTTTGTTTGGGTGGCCTGTCTCAATAATCTGTCATGCAATTAGATGACTCCAAAGTCTGGTCGATTTTGTGTGGATCGCATGCAACAACAGGTGATAACAGAGCCCATGCATGCGGACAATATCTATTGAATCTATTGGCCAGTCTTTGCACCTTGCCTCGTAGTTAAAGGTGAAAATCGACCAAGCGTAAGGCAAATAGAAAATACCTCAGCGTCAGGTCCTATCCTCAACTGCCCCTGAAAGTGAAACAGCTGAAAAATGGCCAAAGTGCACAAACTGATGCATGTCGTACCCCAGATCACCCGAGACGTTCAGCCAAAGTTGCAGGCCCAAACTATCAGTCCAAAGATGATGCAGCCAATACCTTCGAAATTCAAGCCCCTGTTTTTTGGACAAATATAGTCCCTTGCCACCAAAACAGAGGCCATCCAATTCTATGTTGATATTGTTCAGCATTTCCAGTACTGAAAATGGGTGCAGCACTGACGACATGCATTGAACTCTTCGGGTAGATCTGGCAACAGAGTCACCATGCTCCCCTCAGCGTACAGTAATACAAGTACTAGGTGTCATGCAACAAACAAGTCATCATGATTGTTTCTGTCCTAAATCTGGTTTGAAAGATCAACATATATGGCACCAATATACATTCAAACAAAGATGTGCACGTCCCACCCATATCCACTACGGGCCATCGATGGCCATCGGCTGCTGAGTCTATTAGGGTCCACCGTTATCACCGTTTAACCGCCATGTTTAGTTGCGGTGCCTTTGGAGATCTTCCACCACTTCAGCGAGTGCGGAGATCGGTCATAGTTCTGCCTGAGAAACGCCAGCTGATCCCAGCTGATCTTGGCCCCCACTCAGCCACTCTCTCTCTTCTAATCTTGAAATATCTTGAACACTGGGTCAAAACAAGTCAAGACATTGGACTAGCTGCTTCAAGAACTTAATTCATGGGAACCATGTATGCATAGTTTCCGCATAATACTGCATACTTTCTTAGCAACATTGCGAAACTGCCCTGGCTATTGAAAAGAAAAACGTTCAATCCAGCAGGGGCCATTCGAGCAAGCTCTTGACAGAGATCTTTATCACTAGCAAGGACTGCTGGAGTGCATCCCCTCATTGAAAGTGGCTTCTACCTACATGTTTCCACACCTGTCTTGAAGGCGGCCTATATTATATCATATATGTATAAATATATGCATATAGGTATATGATGTACAATGTATAATAATGTATATATATATACCTGGAAAACCATAAAGACAAAATGTTCTGTCCGTACGGGTTTGGACATGTTTTTTGTCCGTTACGTGTTTTTTCCAAATACGGCCATGTCCGGCTGCAAACCCTCTACTCACAGGTTAATTTAGTTAATAGTTTTCCTGAACTCTTGGATTTGTCGGACTGGTTCCGACAGTATGAGTGTCTCCTCTAGAGACAGTATTTGGGGCAGTATGTTGACATTTGCTTACTGTTTTT
>Ga0126342_10010593_pt1 | contig 16500 bp, 11 predicted proteins | sample Cyp1metagenome_FD_92528 | JGI IMG/M metagenome (GOLD analysis project Ga0126342, IMG submission 92528) | Coral microbial communities from Lord Howe Island, Old Settlement Bay, Australia - Cyphastrea 1 metagenome | ecosystem: Host-associated > Invertebrates > Cnidaria > Coral ... | reverse complement strand
TTGGTCCTTTGACCCTTTCCCGACCCTATGGTCATTTTCAGCCGAAACACGCAAGGCACGTGCTGGCCAGGGGCACAAGGCATGCCCTGCACTGAAAAGGCTAAGTAGCCCTTATGCCATTCCACGGCTCCATTCATGCCTCCAAAGAGGCGTCAAGGTACCAAATGGGGTGGGAGCCCCTGGGAATAACGGGCGAGGAGGGCCTTACTTTTGCTGTAAAACGCAACTGCGACATTTCCGCCATGCCGGCCTCGATATAGAGGCAGGCCACACTCAGTGCCCGCCATCTGCCACGGAGAAGAATGCTCTCCAGAGATTGCTGCACCTGGTAGCTGTGCGTAGCTCCTCCTCTCCTGATAGAGTAGGGCTGGAAGCCAAGAGGGGAGAGATGAAGACGATCCAAACCTTGATAGTAAAGGCTGCGGAACCTGGCGGCACTATAAGGCCAAATGAACGCCTCGGGATTAAGGCGCCTCTCCAGGTGGCAGAGCTCCCAAAGCTGATGCAAGGCCTTATCGTTGATGGCCACCGCTTCATCCACATTGAACCGTAGGCCAGTCTTACTACCCTTAATGGACACCACTCCGTGTTCCGGGGTCAGCATGACGTCCCGTACCTGAAGTTTGAGAATTTCCCCGGTGCGGAGATAGGTATGAAACCCCAGCACCACCAGGAATGCCAGCGCGGGTTCCTCCCATTCCAGGAAGACCCCAACTAGCGCCCGACAGACAACCCGGGGCAGCGGCGGGGCACGCTGCGGGACCTCAATTTTGCGCCAGTTTTTGTACAAGCGCCAAGCCCCACGGAGATGTCCCTTGACCTGCGGCCAGAAGAAGTGGATACCACAAAGGGCATCTCCTATCAGTCCCAGCGGTGTGCCACTGATCCACTGGGCCTCAATCCACTCCTCACAGAGTGGGTCCAGCTCGTCCAGCGACTCCGCGGCTTCAAGGGTCGGCAGCAGCGTGGCCACGGCGCTGGTGTAGCGTCGTTCTGTTTTGACGCTAATCCCTACCGCTCGCAGCGAGACACCACGTCGCGCGGCGCGCCTCTCCGCCAGCGACTTCCCCTTTTTAATGGGGGGTCTCCCTGCTTGCGGCATCCGTCGGGTTTTCCGACGAGTCCACGTGTCCCTGTAGCTGGTGGGAATTCAGAGCCAAGAGGTAAGCAGCGATCTCACGCGTCATAGGCTGAAGTAGCTTACTTGAGGTCCTGCCCTTACTCAACACATAATTACACACCATACTATCAGAAAGATGCAACCACCTGGAGCACAAGCTAGAGGATGAACGCGCTCTCCAGCGAACGCTTTGCAGAATCATCTTCATCTCCAAATAATTAATGTGGTTGGGGAACCGCCAACGCGTGGTAAAAAGGATTCTCCAGGTCCACCAGTCAGCACGGAGGGAAAGATGATTTGAAGACTTATCCGAGAAAGGGGTCCCCAAAGAAATTGAAACATCAGCCCCGGTGTGGTTGACGTGCCTCGAAAGCTGGGCCGTTAGCTCATCCATGGTGACGGCTCTGTCAGGTTCAGGTCCATAAGAAAGTCGGCGTTGCAGGGGCGCGGCGACATCAGCCTGCAGCGAGCAGCCGGGCGCCAGCCCCATGCGTTGAATCACCTCCGAAGGGGTCCGACTCCGAATCCATCGCCAATAGAGCTGACTTACCAGCCATCCAAATGACAGCATCGAGAAAGAATCCCCGCATAGGGACAACTGCAAGTCCTCCAGCTCCTGTTCATGCCCCTTAGCTTGGCTAGCCGACATGGCGAAGGCGGTGTGGCCGAACCCAAAGCCTAACAGCAGGCAGCGTTCAGTCGCGTTGCAGTAACGCAGGTCCCCATCCTCACTCTCCAGCAGGTTGTCCAGCTTGTACTGATAGGGAGGGAACCTGAAACTGTCACTGCGCCAGCGCGCGATGGCGCTTTCATCACATCTGGCCACACCAGCGGGCCGATCAGGCGGCCTCAAGCGCGCTATGGCCTTCATGAAGGTCGGGAGCTTCCCATGACCGTCATACCTCTTCCAGCCTGGTGTGATCCATTGCTCATCAGTTATACCGGCGCCACTCATCCAAACTCTGGTGAAGCCGTCCAGCCGTTCCAGGCGAATGCCCGGCCCTTCTTCCAGCCTCTCACTGACCCAGGCAAGTCTTGGCCGATTATACGGCAACAGGTCCGACGGGCAGAGCGCATACGGCTCGACGCCCAGAACCTGCGAAATCTCGCGCCGGGCCGAGGTATCCATGGAGAGGACATTCTCAATGATAAAGTCCACCTGCGCAGTGGGGCCAAAGATGGTTCGGAGCCATTGCAGCAGGGCCACCAAGTTCCAGAAAAGCTTCGATCCTTCCCCGCTTAAGTTCAGCCGCCCAGCGCGGACAGCTGACAGGTGAACACAGGGGAAGCCGCCCACCAAGTGCACATGGGTGACTCGGGGGAAGCGATTGCTCCACTCCTTTACGGTGCTTTCTGTCACCGTTTCAATGTCACCCACTTCAATCACGCGTGGCCAGGCCTTCCGTGTGACCCTTTGGGCGGCTTTGCTCCACTCAATAGCCACCAGTCCTCGGGGTTTTACTCCGGCCAAGTCATAACCCCGGAATGCCCCTCCTATCCCGTTGAATGCAGATACCACCAGCAGCTCCACTTCCACCGCTGCGCATCCAGGGTCTTGAAGGCATCTAGTAAGCTGCCCGCCAGCGCTCGTAAGCGACACGGCAGTAGCCACAGCTCCTCCAAAATGGGACGCGTCCGAACAGGTCACCACCGGCGAGAAAGTCGCCCCCAAGTCCGTTTGGAGTAATGGCACCAAACAGACTAGTAGCCCGAGCTCTTGCTTGACCACTGGCCACCAGCGCCTGCGGTCTTGACCTTTGCGTCCATAGTTCCAGCTTTGGCTGAGGACTGCCATGGCCGGCCGCCTGAATTGCAGGGCAAATACCCAGCGTCCCAATATTATCTGCACCCACTTAGTCTTGGGCAGCCTTTCCCCCAGCAACATCAATGTCGCCACCAATAACTTGTGGATCCGTTGTGGGCCGGCGCCAACCAAACCGTGCTCACCGTTCAGATGGACCCCCAGTTCCGTGGCGTCCTGGGCGCTCAAGACGTGCTTGTCTTCGGCACAGAGCACTCCTTCGCGGGTCCATGCCCTGACTGCCTCGCGGTGAAGGTCACCAGAGGCCGAGTCGGGCAGACCCTTTAAACTGACTTCACCTGCCATGAAGTTGTCCAGGTAAACTTGCCAGAACAAACGCGGTCCAGCCCGGGCCACCGTGTCCACAAACCAGGGAGGGGCCAGAGCTTGCCTCTTGAGCTCGACGGCCCCCCACGTCTGGCACCGCTTGACCAGCTGCCTAGATGCCATCTGCATCAGCCCAACGGACGAGTTCCATCCCATCGGAAGGACCTTGCAAGCCGGCACATAGGTTTTGTTGGCATCCCGCCCCAGCGCTGAGCCGCGCGTCGGGGCATTGAAGGCCATAAACCGGCGCCACGGTGCAGGCAAGCTGAACAAGTAGAATGCGCTGCTCATATCAGCCTGGCTGATGTGAACCGTCTCGGACTCGTCCAGCATCAGTTGGTTCCAGGTTGTAGCCATCGGCAGCTCACCTATGTCTCCCCTCACTATGTCCAGGGCCCGGTTGATGGGCTTCAAATTCATGATCACCCGTAGAAGTGGGTCACCCGCGGGCGAAAACTTGCCAGCTTTCGGCACCCCGAACATGCCCGCCAAATAGGGCCCGCCGTCATCAGAGTAGACGTCTTGCAGATCAATCCACTCAACGATGCCGCGCTCTTCCAACAGCTCCCAGACCTTCATGGCTTCACCCAGCGCGATGTGCACACGGGCAGCATTAGGTCCCTCTTCCATCAGCTCCTTGTCCAGCAGTAGCTCTTCCGGTCGCTGGATCAGGTACTCCGCGCGGCCTACCAAGAGAGGGGTGAGTTCAACCGACCCCCCATGACCCAGGGGGGGCAGGCTGGCCGTGATCTGCTCCCGGGTTAGTGCCACCGGCTCCACAAATTCCTCCCCGTCATAGGAGATCCTCTTACTTAAGACGTCCTGCCAGACTTCGTGGGGGTCAACCTTTAAGGGGGAAAACAAAGAAAGGAACCGCCCAATCCGGGCATCCAAAACTCTCAACAGCTCTAGAACCTGCCGACCCAACCGCTTGCGGGGCGCTGACTTTTTGCAGCCGGACAGAACGTTCAGTCCATGGCATACAAGCGCTAGCCATGCGCACTCGGGGCCACCACAGGCCTCTCCTGTCAGGGCTTCCCGACTACAATCTACTGGCAGCGGGAACAGCAGGGAAGATCGCCCAAAAGCATCTTGAGATGCGGTATGCTTGACCTCTTGAAACAACCGATCCATACCAATTGGCAACCTCCCCTCGCTGATCCCTGCCGCCAGGGCCAGGCCTAGCGCGCGGGGGCATTCAAAATCGGCCCACTCCGCGTTGGAAAAAGAGCGCCCGGGATAGCGTTGTGTGCCTACCCCAGCGCAAGGGTCCCACAACCGTGGACCTTCCATCGACGCATCCATGTAGGGGTCGACAGAACCAGCTCCCATGAATTCAGTCAAAGCAGCCGGCCTTCCGCTTCCTTCGGCGGTGACCAGCCACTCTGAGAGCACTTCCTGTAGCAGCTCATCCGGCCAGGCATCCAGTTCCGACGGCACAGCGCCAGTAGCGCACGTGCCATCACCTGGAAACCCCGCTACCAACGGCGCGACGTGTGTCTCGTCTGCAGCAGGGCCCTCACCGGGGCCGCTCACTTCGCTCCACTCGGGGCGGCTGCCCCCTCTCCTTCTTTCGGCGCATCCTTTCCTCCTCCTTTTGCTCGAGGGGATCTCCAGGGGCTCTTGCCCTTCCGGCCTCCTTTGCCTCGACCAGCTCCTTCTCCTTTTCCTTTCGCTCCTCCTTTCTCGTCGGCTTTGGCTCCTGGAGTTTCGCGCGGGGCCCACGATCCTCCCCAGCGGCTCCAAGTCCTCTGCCCGGTCGCTTTCTCGATGGTCCTGGTGTGCTTCTGGGCGCGCAGCATGACGGCCGGCGGGGCCAGCCCAGCATGTCGCACCGGGATCACCTCGAGGTGCTGGGCGTCCTGCCAATTGTTTGTCAGCCCGGCGGACTCGACTGCGAGAAACCTCCCTGCTAAGGCGTCGCCTAGCTCTGGGAGGGCGCCTTGGGCCAGCAAGTCTATGCAACGGCCCAGCGTCTCCAGCTCGCGTAAGTCCCGCACCTTCCCAGGCAAATGGGGTTTGGCCACAATTTGGAAATAGGACATCATCTTGCTTGTCCTGTCCAGCAGGGGGCTTGTGTCTCCTTTGCGCACGGCGGCATCCGCCAGCGCTTCCCCCACTGATTCCAGCAGCATCTTCAACACCGAGCCTGGGTGGCGCGCCGCCTTCTTCTGCAGCGGGGGCAGCAGGCTTGAGGACGATGAGCTCTCCTCGGATGAACCGCTCCTTGAGTCGCGGCTGTCGCGCCTGCGCCTCCCTTTCTTCTTCTTCTTCTTTTTCTTCCGCGAAGGGCTCCTGGAATCGCGCCTGCGCCGGCGTGGGGACCGGGTGCGGGATCTCCCTTGATTTCGCTGCGCCACGGCGTCCGCCAGCGCGCTTTTCATCGAGGGTTCTCTCGCACGTCGCCGGTCCCCCCGCTCTGGCTCGGGGGCACGCTCCTCCGCGGTGTCCTCGATCGCTGCCACCTGACGATGCGATGCTGTCGCAACCGCTCCAGGGGCTGTCAGGGCTGTCCTTCCAGGTGGCGACACGGCGTCTAGGCCAGCGCCGGCCGGAGGACCGTGTTGCCTCATCTGAAGCCGCTTCCGCAGGGCTGCAACTCGATCTGGGGCTCCTTCGTCTCTCCTCTCGGGGGCGCCCTCTCCTTTTCCCAGGCCGCCTCTGCCTCTCTCCTCCAGCGTGGCGGCATAGAGTTTCCGCCATTCTTTCAACTTGACCTTTTCCACGTACTTGGGCGGATGCGACCCCGGTGGGAACACGGCGAACTCTTGGATGTGCCAGAGCTTTGGGTGATTGTCCTCGCAGGACAGCGGGCCATGCTTGCACACATGGACGCGGCGACGTTGCCGCGAGAACATTTTCACCCCCTCCAAACGGCACCAATGGGCGTCGGCTCCAAGCAATTTGACTCCCAAGTAAAGTCCGCTTTCCTCTCGGCACACGTCGCTCACGTAGATACATACCAGGCCTTTCTCGTCCTCGTTTCCATTGCGCCGCAGAAAGGGGAGTTCCAGCACACACCCCTTTTCCACGGGACAGTCTTTCCAAAACTGCGGGTCCCTGATAGCATCTACCAGGATGGCCACTCCTGGTTCCCCAACCTCGCTGCCTCCTTCTCCTCCCTCTCCCGGTGGGGATGGAGGAAAGGGAGGGATCGTTTCCTCTGGGCCGTCCTCCATTCCGGCCCCCAAGTCTCCTGCCATCATGACCGGTGGGAATGACGACGAGGGCGGCTGCCCAGGTCAAGGGGTTCCACCGGCAGGTGGTGATGGAAGGATTGGTCGGGCTGATAGAGCCCCCTGTAGTTTTGCTGATGTTTCTTTCCGCCTCGACGGTTGCGATTCTTCTTCTTCTTCTTGTCAGACTTGTGGCGGCTCCTAGACCGCTCCCGCTCCTCGCGCTCCGGCGCGGGCGGTGGAGCTCGTGAGGGTGACCTTGGGGCCTCCTTCCCACGATCCGACGGGGGGTTCACCGGTCCAGCGTCGTCACCAGGACGCTCGCGCGGTTGGTGATCCTCCTCACCCGTCTCCTCCCCACTGCTCTCGCTCCCGAAATCTACCTTCTCCTCGGGCTCACGCCTCCGGTCCCGGTCCTTCTCTCTTTTCACGGAGGGGAGTCTGTCTCGCCCGTCCGCTTTGGATTTGGCCGCGGCCGACCTGGACACCTGATTGGTGATCTCGTTCAGCCGCTCCTTAGTGTTGCGCAGCCTGTCCGAGAGTGAGCAGATCTCACCCTGGACTTGCCGGTCCAGTTTTATCACACCTTGGACCTGCCGCGCAGTCTGGCGCACCAGCTCCTCACAGAGAGCCCGGTGTGCCGCGGAGTAGAAGCGATGCCTGGCGCTATCGCTCAGCAGCTGACTGCACGAGCAGATGGAGCACCAGGTATCGCCTTCCACCGCGGACCCACTGTGACACCTCTTGCACAGCGGGTCTCCTTGGGGCATGCCGGCTCTCCCTTTTGAGCCAAACGCTAAGGCGTGGTCAACCTCAAACAGCCTAACATTCGACCAATCTCGAAAGACTATGTCATCATATTTCAATATATTTCACTAACCTGAAATGAAGGCGATTTTGGGATAGTTAAGCCCCTACTAATCATCATTTTTGCGCATGCTTTTGCAAAAAAATTGTAATCCACTTCATTTGACCGTTTTACTATTGAAACAACCATGGTTACTTGGGGTACCCCTATTTCAGGAAACCTCCATATGCTAATCATCATTCTTGTTGTGGTCATTTTCCACAGCAAACAACTCAAGAATTAAACCTGGTTGGTGGTTTCAACCCCTCTGAAAAATATGAGTTCGTCAGTTGGGATGATGAAATTCCCAATATATGGAAAAATACATAATCCAAATGTTCCAAACCACCAACCAGAAACTATCTATCAAAGCTTGGGGATGTCATCATACTCCAAACCTTGCTGGACTGAAAGAATCAAGGCAGTGCCGAAGTCTTAGATAGCCTGCAACGATGAAATTCTTAGCTGCTGAACCAGGAGAATCATCCCATTGATACCAAAAGACTAAAGTGACTAAAGGATTAACGTACCCATCTAAGACTGACCTAGAAAGTCAATCACTAGCTACAAGTAGAATTGTTATTTCTATGATTTAAATGCCAGTGATTGACTTTCTAGGTCAGCTACAATCATAAATGTTTAAATCATAGAATTTGCTAATCATGATTGCTATTTCTATGATTTCAACATATTTAAACATCCCTTTGGAGCATCCAACAAGTCCCTCCAACACCCGGCCCATTGACGTCGAGGATCGAAGCACCTCAGGAATCGGCACCCAAAATGGCTTTTGCTGCTGAGTTTTCCAGTCTATGAATGGTGTTTAAACGCATAAAACATTGGAATTCTAGCAGGGAAATTGCGTTTTAACAGTAAAAATAAGGGGCCTTTAATTAGTAGGGAAATGGTGTTTGAACAAATGAAATATCAGGATTTTAGCAGGGATTGATAGTCTTGATGATCTTCAAAGTCAACTAAGTTGATGTGTAACTTGTACAACAGTTCAGTTTATGGTACCCTCTGGTAAACAAACATAGCTATTGAAAATGGCCGTTTATAGTGGATTTACCCTTTAAAAACGGTGATTTTCCATAGTTTTGTAAATGTTTACCAGAGGGTATATCGAACTGGTGAAGAACTGTGACACCAAAGAATCACACAGCTTCACTGTGGGGCACTACATTGTATGGGTCAAGTTATTGCTGTATCAATGGACCCAGAACATTTTTCTTGGTGGTTGACCTACCCATCTGAAAAATATGAGTCAGTTGGGATGATGAAATTCCCAATATATGGAAAATAATCCAAATGTTCCAAGCCACCAACCGGTGTTTAAATTGGTCACGTTTCGATTAAACCATCCGTTGAGGAAGTTAATGATTTGGACACCATACCCACATATGTAAAATATTTACATATGTAAAAATACAGTTTTTTCAGACAAAATGGGGACTTGGGAATTAACATGATTTAACCAAGAAGAATGGAACTCTTTCACCAACAGAAAAAGGACATTCATCACAACAAAACACAGACGTGATGTCATCAAAATTACGGATTTCACCAGCAAAAAGCTAAATTATAACGAACACACATTTAATTTATGTAACCTAGCAACCTAGCAACATGAAGAATTTATGCAAACAAAAAAAAAGAAAAGAACCATTTTTTTTCTGGGATCGTTGGAGTGTTACATCGCTTTTGTGGATAGAATACACATTCCATCTCAGGACACGATCATGGGGTATATTCGGGTATATAACCAACAAGATCTACTAGAGCCATTAAATATACCCCTATCCCATCTGATTATACTGGTTCTGGTTGGTGAATAGGTGTCCCTACTGTGGGTGATCATAATCCGAATACATCCCCATTCATTACTAGTAGTATAATCGCTTCTGATAACCTATCAACCATGATATTTGTTTACAGTGCCAATCTTAGATACCCTGCAAAAAATGACAAATTCTTTGCTGGCTAGTACTGTAGATAATCCCATACCAAAAGACTAGTAAGGACGAGTTTCTACCCATCTAGTCGATTGACCTACTACAGTATAGTTATTACCCTCTGGTAAACGTTTACAGTTTGCGAACTTGAAAATGGCTCAGTCGAAATAGTGGATTTTCCCAGCTATAGCATGGTGATTTGGCCATAGAAATAGTGGATTTTCCCATTAAACATGGTGATTCTTTCCATGTTTTTTTTTGTTAACGTTTACCAGGCCCGGTGACATCGCTCCAAAAACTTGGGGTCAACTCGCCAGGATGTTGATAAAAGGCGACACAATCATGGGGTTTTTGAAGCCCCAAACAGTTGGGAACCCCCATAACTCTGGTTACTATAGTGATATAACTAGGATTTATAACTATATTATCTACTATAGTGGGGATATAACTACGATTTAGTTATTCCTAAGATTTACTAGGTGATATAACTACAATGTGAGGCCCCCCAGTGATGTGAACGTTGGTTAACAAAAGCCTCTGTAACTAGTTCGTTATTTGCGTACCATAAGCCATAGTGAAATTGGAGTTATGTTCACCAACTTAGCTATCTTGGGGGCCTCACATTGTATGGTCAATATAATGTTATACCTCATAATAACTGGAACTGCTGGCACTTTCTAGTTATTCATAGATTGAAATTATATAAATTGATGATGAAAATCGTTAGGTTTTCATAACTCAGCATAGTGAAATTTATAGATTCCAATTGTTAATTCATCATATAATACATAGTTAGATTCCAATTTATAGTTATATACATGTCTTTATTGTAATATTTCTAATGTTGTACCTCTATTGTTCTGGACTTTACAGATTTCAATTCTATCGGCGTCTGTATCTCCATCATCAATTTGGCAGAGCTGTGTCTATCACGTGTCCCTTGCGCTTACCCTCTGGTAAACGTACAAAAAACTATGGAAATCCCCACTTTAAATTTTTAATGGGTAAATCAGTAAATCGATTAAACATGACCATTTTCAATAGCAAACTGTTAGTTTACCAGATGGTATATAGTTTTTACGTTCCACACCTTCAGGTATTCAGGTAAAAAAACAAAGAATATGGATATGGCTCAGTTTACCAAGTAGTTCGGTTATCATATTTGATTATCTGATCCATGAAGTCTTTCAGTGCAGAAAAAACATCTATATTTAGCTGGAGGCTGCACGCTCCGGCAAGGCTCCAGCACACGCGAATCGGCAGGAACTGTCCTGGGCAGGCCATGACTGCAGCGACCAAGACGACTGAAAGGACTGCGCTGCGGCCATAGCACTGCATCGCTCTTCATGTCACGCCTTGGATGCAGAATGTTCAACAGGCAACTTTGTGTCCTGCAGCCCACATATCTTTTTTTTGCGCCGGGCTTCACCCATCTGCCACTCTCTCATAAACTCCAGCGCTTGTTGGGAGCAAAGGCCACAGTCAAACCTCTTTGTTAAGAATCGTCTCTGGTGAGGTATTATGCTGTCCTTTTCAACTGATTTAAATACATGTATCATCAAGAAAAAATCAGGTTTTATCACTAACACCACAAAACATCGTCAATTATCTGGATCCAAACAGCTACACCCCAACATTGCTTGACCAAAACCAATTCTGTATCTTCCGAAGACTATCCCCAATCCCTGTATACCCTTCCATGTCATCAAATGTGGCTAGCTGGGAAATCCCCGAACTCAAATGGAGGTTTACAGCTGGGAAAATCATCGAACTAAATGGCCAGTTGTTCATTGGCATTTTTGATTACCTAAGGGTATCTCTATTATATCATTATCTTATATAATATCATACAATATCATATAATATCATATAATATCATATAAAATCATAGAAAATCATATAATATCATAAAATATCATCATTTACAGTATCCCTGTTTTATCATCGTCATCATTGGTACCCAAAATGAGAAGTGTTCGTCCCTCTATACTGGTTGGTAGATGTGGATTTCCAATGAGTCATAATCATCCCAAACCCTATGGATCCAAGTATCTTCTTAGGAAGTGGGACTGGGGTATGATTTACTATAATTTGGAGGGTTAGCCGTACCTTCTAAGACAGTGGCCATGGATCCATAGGGCAAATCAACCAGTAAAAAACCTACTTAAATAGTCAATCAGCAATCATGTATCAATTGTACCCCGAAAAAAACATGGTGAGATGAATCAATCCTTTAATTCATGATCAAATGTCCATTGAATAACGATGATTCAACCGATAATCAAAATGTGTCTTTTTTGGTCACTATGAAAGAAAACATCCCCAATAATTTTCTTTGATATCCCAATTCTATCCTATCATAGTTCCCCTTGACATTCAAAAAATATCCAGGTGTGCATCCGCATGTTCTATCGCCCCCATCCTCCATCATATGAATCCCCAAAGGAGGATGAATAGCCTCTGGTAAACGTACGAAAAAACTATGGAAAATCACCATGTTTAATAGGTAATTCAACTATAAATGGCCATTTTCAATAGCAAACTATTAGTTTACCAGAGGGTAATCAATCTGGATCATATGATATTCATCCCTTAAGATACTCCCATGATATGTTGATCCCTTCAAGGTGGTGCCCCAGTTGCCAACATCAGGCACCAGGTACCACTCACAAGTGGCTTAGATGTCCCCAGAAGTCGATTCTATGACAAAATTCCACATTTTTGTTGCTTCACCCCAGGGTACCCATCCTGGTAAACGTTTTACAAAAAAAACGATGGAAAATCATCATTTTTAATGGGAAAATCCACTATTTCATACTATTTCTATGGAAAATCACTATTAATGGGAAAACTCACTATTTCGACTGGGCCCAAGTTCGCAAACTGTAAACGTTTACCAGAGGGTACCTTAAGATATTCCAATTCAGCAACCCCAAAAAAACGGCGCGGTGAACGGCGGGCTAGGCACGTCGAACTGCACGAAGCTGCAGCAGCTAACGAAGATGATCAAGGTGGGGCAGTAGAGCACGTAGAGGGAGGCCACATTCCACCTGCTGTTGGTTGATGATGGGCTACCCATCATGAAAAAGGGTCTGAACCATAATGGATAAAATGGAACATAATCTTATGATGTTTAACTGATAATATGTCCAAGCTTTCCACTTGTCTATCTTTTTTGGGCTTGCTAGAATCAGTTTAAACCCATATGTTTGTTTGATCAGCACCCTGTTTTTATTGATTGAACCCAGGAAAACCCAGGAATTAAAAAATGTATCAAGCCTTTTTGGCACGTACAGGTTGGAACATGTCTTGTTTCGGGGATGTTGAACGCCACTTTAAAAAGTGTGTCTGTTGGAGACAACATATATCCCCAATTGGAAGACAGAACGTCCGCACCTGGTAGCTCCCTGGATGGTCTTGATAAATAACCTGATCTGTGAGGTGGGAAATCCATGGAACACATGGCTATGTTTGATGGGAATATAGAAGGATTTAACTTGATTTAACCATCAACAATAGGACATATCATAGGGATAATTTGGGATTGATCATCAATCATTTGAGTGAAGGAGGGATGGAAATATTGGTTTACCAACCATCTACAAATGGCGGCTGATCTTTTTCTTTCCATGGCTATGTGAATGTGACCAAAGGGTAACACCCTTTGGTAGGGTCCCCAAACGAAGGTAACTTAGTTTATAATCAACATACTTATATAATTGGAATTAATTGTTGTGTATACATATATATATATTGTAACCACGGGCCCTACAGAGCGTATTCTATGGTTGGCGATCACAAATCGAAAATGCCCAGATGATTTCTCCAGCAACAAACGCTCGACAAAGAGATTAGGGATTTCCGCTAAGAGAGATCTTCGGCTTTCACCTCACCAACATAGAAAATCCCTTATAAATGGAGGTTTCTAGCTGGAAAAATCATCTATACATGGGCCATGGCTTCCATGGCAAACTGTTAAATTACCAGAGGGTTTTTGGTTTCCAAAGTCATATTTGGGTACCCCAGTTCTCATCCAAATCATCCAAATCATCCAAATCATCCAATCCAAGCCATGCCAAGTTGCTTCTTGATCGGCAAGGCGTTCTTGCGACCTGGACAACTGGGCCCCGAAGTTGCTCCAACTGGGCCCCAATGTTCAATCGCGAGGATGTTCATCTTTGACACAACTTGACAGAGTTGGTTGATATAACATGATATAACATGATATAACATGATATAACATGATACAACCACTTTTATCTTGTCATTTAACTGGGATTTTTCATGGATTATTTATGCTATATATAGTTGGAAGTGATAAATGGGACACGGTGGGTTCTTCATGGATGATTGACAAATTATTCATGGGGATATTATGGTAGAATACTTGGGATATTAACCTCAGGATCCCTCAGGTGTCATCAAACCTTGCTAGCTGGAAAATTCCCGAAGTAAATGGAGGTAAATAATTACCCTCTGGTAAACTAACATAGCTATTGAAAATCTTATAGTGAGTTTTCCCATTAAACATGGTGATTTTCCATAGTTATGTTAGTTTACCAGAGGGTATATAGCTGGGAAAATCATCGAACTAAATTGGTACATCTACCAGCACGCCACGTTTGAGTATCGGAGGCTAAATCCATCAATATCTCACTATTATCACATTGTTATCCCATTATTACCCATTATTATTATCCCTATTCAACACCATATAAAACCATTAAACCATTAAACCCTAATATATATAATATTCCAATTCATATTTACCATCTGGTAAACGTTTACATAGCTATTGAACACGGCCATGTAGTTCGGTGATTTACCCATTAGAAGTCGTGATTTTCCACTTCGCTATGTAAACACGTTTACCAGAGGGTAATATTCCCATTTACCATCTATTTATGCAGTACTTCGTTCGAGTTTTACCATCCATTTTCCATTAAGTCACCATTTTCCATGACCATTTTGCCAGAGGGTAATATTCCCATTAAAATATTTACAGGGGCTTGCCATCCTCCACACCCTTCCAGCAGTTCACAGTGGAAAATGTCCACTGGGAATTTCGGCGAGCTTTCCATAGCCCCTTGGGGGACCCCAATTTATGGCTGGTTTATTGATGTTTATTTCATGGAAAACCCCCCAAACAAATGGATGAGAACAGGGGCTATCGAGATGAATTGGAAACCTCGAACTGAATCTGAATGATGATTTGATGCCAAACTTGTAGGATTTTGCTTCAAATTTTGCGACCCCGAGGCTTCCAGCCGCAGCCAAAGTCCACGGAGAGTCCCAACTCTTGTTCACCCCACATGGATTTTTGTTTGGTGAAATATAGATCATGAATATCTGGTTGGTGGTTTCAACCTACCCCTCTGAAAAATATAAGTTCGTCAGTTGGGATGATGAAATTCCCAACTGAATGGGAAAAAAAACAAATGTTCCAAACCACCAACCAGATATTCTTGAATCATATCAGACTGTCAAAGGAGCCGTCCCTCCAACTCTGGTTACGGTCAACGCAACGAAATCCCCAAAAACAACATGCTTTTACCCACGTGCTTGTCGGTCATTTGGCCCATCATCTGAATGAAAATAATTCACTAATCTGAAAATAGCTGATGATTCCCCTAGCCATCATTCCAGTGACGACTCACAACGTGAAGTCCAATTCATCCATGCATACAAGCTGGTGCCCCCCACAGTTATGTTCGTTGGTTTATAATCCCCATGAACTCTATAGATATAACCCCCTAATCAACCCGAGTTATTGGACTTTTTTGCACCAACTTAGCGATTCCGAACTGGGGCACCACCTGATATAGTGATATTAAAAAAAACTATTAGTGAGATTATATAGTTACTATAGTTCTGATATTATAATACTATAGTTACTATAGTTACGAAAAAAATCCCAACCAACTGATTTTATAAATAATCCCCATATAAATCGATAATTCCCCATTAATCATATAAATATCCTATAGTTAACGAACTGGGGCACCACCTTGTAGCTGCTAGGGGCCTCGTTTGGAGCGCGCGTTTTGGGAGTTGATGACTTGGATACCTGGGCGTCGCATGAGGATACCATGAGGATAGCAGCCAAAGGTGGCTTACCCTCTGTTAAACGCACGAAAAACTATGGAAAATCACCATTTTTAATAGGAAAACTCACTATAAACTGCCATTAAATCCACTATTTCAATGGCCATTTTCAATAGCTATGTTTGACATAACCAGAGGGTACCAATACTGTAGTGACGTTTCAAAAGGTTTGATTGGTAGAAATTGAAGTCTTCATGCACAGAAAAAAAAACTCATCGTTTGCAGCTATGCTGTGATGAATCAGAATAGTTGGACCAAAGTTCATGGACTACTCCCTTCCCGCAGATATGAAACACCCCTAGAAGCCCTGGATGAGCATTGGATATATCATCATTTTGGGGCCGGCAGGGATGGGCGGTCATCAACAACCATTTTGGCAAACTATAACTGGTTGGTGGTTTTAACCATCTTGAAAAATATGAAAGTCAATGGGAAGGATTATCCCATATATTAAATATATTATGGAAAATAAAACATTATTGAAACATATTGAAACCACCAACCAGATAAGAAACATGAAGAAACCAAAATGCTTTGGCGAATGGAGGCCGTTCAAAAAACACAGAGCGAACTTCTTCGCAGATCGAGACAAGTCGACGTCGACGACTTCAGACATCAGCCAAGTTGGGGATGACTTCCCGACAAGCGATACCCTCTTGTAAACATACAAAAAACTATGGACAATCACCATTGAAATAGTGGATTTTCCCATGAAAAATTAGGTGGATCTTTCCATAGTTACGTTAGTTTACGTAAACGTTTACCAGAGGGTAAAGATGCACATCACTGAGAAAGATGGTTTAGATCCCACAGATCCCACTTTATATTTGTTAGTTGACATCCCGGGGGATCTTAACCCAACATCTATGAAAAAAAATGTGCATAGAAGCCACATATCAACAACTAATGTCTGAAAGACTTTTCTAAGAATTGGATGGTTTCTAGTACTACAGTATTTGTCATTTTACCCTCTGGGTAAATGAAGCATATGGAAACCAAAACCCAGTTCGAGATGATAAAAAACATGATCTACCTAGTGAGCATGGTGTTTTTTTCCCCACCTGCCAGGTGAGGGTTGTTAGATTTTATCTAAGTTGCCTTCTCCTCCTCCTCCTCCTCTCCTCCTCCTCTCCTCCTCCTCTCGTCGTCCTCCTCCTCTCGTTGTCCTCCTC
>Ga0126342_10010592_pt1 | contig 16501 bp, 7 predicted proteins | sample Cyp1metagenome_FD_92528 | JGI IMG/M metagenome (GOLD analysis project Ga0126342, IMG submission 92528) | Coral microbial communities from Lord Howe Island, Old Settlement Bay, Australia - Cyphastrea 1 metagenome | ecosystem: Host-associated > Invertebrates > Cnidaria > Coral ... | reverse complement strand
TACATGGGCCGTACATATGCCTTACAAATAGGAGTATATAAGGCTTATGTAAGGGATATATACCGCTAGCCAAGGGCTATATAGCTGAGAACCTCCTTTTGCAGTTCCTGAAAAATCCCCTGACCATGGGGTGTTTCCGATTTCCGTGTAGCCTCTACGTCTAGCAATGTCCAATGGTGTCTTGCCTGTGGAGCACAACTGAGCAGCCCAGGCACAAACATGTATGCCGGGGAGCTCGGAGAAGCTGGTTTTGGCTGGTGAAGGTGGTGTGAAATGGATTGATCGTTCACCATTTTCTGCTGTTATGGCCCTTATATAACAGTTATAACTGGCTTATTTCATGATATATAACCAACTAGTCATAGGAGTTATTTCATCCCATTGATAACTGTTAAGGGCCATAGCTGCGTAACCACTTTTTCTGGTTGCAATTGTTCATCCACAATGGTAATTGCAAGCAAATGTGCCTCTTCAATTGTCACTTTGGCTCAAACGGTTCGAACTTTGTTGGTCCCATTTGAAACGCAGATCTCTGACAAGGAAATCCAACTAAATAGCTCTATATATATATATATATACATGTATATGTACATGTTTGCTTAGTAAAAGGGTAGAGTCTTAGGCTTCCTGTGATTGGATATCCTCATCTGTTCTCATCCACGGGCAATGTTGTACCTTGCTGATAGGCCTAGCCGATGATGTAAATGCATGTGTAGATTGTATATTATATTGTTTACTATATTGTTTACCATATATCATTACATAATATTACATATATAAACATATGATATATGAAAGATGTACTTAGATGGGCCACGGAGTTAGGGAAAACTAGTTAGTAAATGGCTTATTTCATTGGGATTTTTTGAGGCTTAGTTAATCCCCAGTTACTACCCAGGAATCGCGTTTTTCCTATGGCCCACCTAAGTAGATCTGACCCCCAATTGGTTTTCAGCTTTGACACCACGTTTCGCGTAAGGAGATTGCCCAGGGCTATCCCGGGAGGCCCCGTGTCTTCGAGCGCGGCGTCCTGGGCTTCCTGGGCTTCCTGGGCTTGCTGGGTGGGATGAGGAGATAGCCGCAGAAAGATATGGGGCTGGGTCAAAACCCGTTATTTAATAGGGAAATAGGTATTATAATGGTTATGATAGGTATTATATATTAATAATAATATTAATAATAATGGTATTTAGATATGTCCCTATTAAATAATTGTTATAATACCCATCCATGAACCATTATTTAATAGGTATTATACATAAATCTGCTATGAAATTACCATATGACTGGGGAAATTACCATCCATTCACCAGCTATTTTAGTGTAGGTACCAGGAGATATGACACCTATGATTATCAATTTTCGTGGGATGAGTATGATGAATACCTATAGATATGGCTATGGATCAATACCTATATAGATAGATAGATGCAATTTGGGGATGAACATTCATAGACGCCAGCTATTTTGATGTTCACTAGGGGAACGTACACAAAATATATATGGAGGTGTCCTGAAATGGAGGTACCCCTGATAATCATCTATGTTCTTTTCGGATTTTCCATCACCGACCATATTGGAGTTCCCCATTTATGGAACCCCCTCATCTCTTGGGGGCCATCCATAATGGATGAAACATGGTGATTTACCCCGTGATTTCTATGGATTATTTCACCAACAAAATGGTGGGTTTTTTTATTGGATGTAACATAGATGTGGGAAATCCAAAGTGTCGGAAAATGATCTATTGAAATAGTGGTTTGTTTACATCCCCTTATTAAGTAAAGTAAGCAACCTGCTCAGGGAAAAATGTGAGTTTGCAGGAGGAGAAGCACATGGTGGTTAATCAGCCCCTATCCCCTAATAAACCCTGATTATTGTGGATCCAGCCCCCAAGGAGGATGTACCCCAGTAAAATAATCACATCGCTTGAAGAAATATTAGTTAAAATCAAGCCCAGGTTCAAATCCCATATCAAATACTTGTTCAGATTTCATGATAATGATATTGCTATTAGTTTAAACCTACTAGCTTAAAACCTACCAAAGGAGTTTTATCTAGGTTAACCTCTTTGTTGAACTTATTTTCCCGTTGAAACCCTAGTTTCAATGTGAAGCCCCCGGTCGATAGCTAAGTTGGTGCAACTTTATAACTCCAATTCGTGTTATAGGTTTTGTGATACCAATATATAGAACACCTTACAACTATAGTATACTATAGTATTCGTGGGCTTTATGATACTTATAACTATAGTTACCCTCCAGTAAATTAACATAGACCCTGGCAGACAGGGGTGGAAAGACTAGTTTCCACTACAAATTGGGTGTTTTCAGGGTCCAACTGTTAATTTACCAAAGATTATATCCACATCAATCCCATTAAATCACCATTAAATCATCATAAATTAGGTGATGTTCCCATATGTTCCTATGGTTTCTTGCTAGAAAAATACGTGGAAAACCCAAATCATCATTAAATCACCATTCAATCACCATTTATTGGGGTTATACCCCAACATTCACATCATTGGGCCCGCAGCCCCAGCCCAGCCAGTTGTTGTCAAGGCCTGATGCTCGGATCTCCAACCCTGGAGGCGCCAGCTGAGACGGGCAGCTGTGAAAAATACGGTGATTTCATGGGAAAAAAGGGATGACATCCACCCAAAAATGATGGGAAACCATGTGACTTAAGCAATAAACAACAACAAATTGGTGGTTGAATGAGATTTCGCCAATCTTTGGCGTAGTTCCGAGTCCCACCCTCTCGGATTTTCCTTTGTTTCAGGTCAGATTCCAAGACCGTGGACTCCGGCGCCCACGCCGGTGGTACCAGCCTCACCGCTGCCCAGGCGATAGGGCAGATGTCACCTGTTTTTGTTGAGGTTTTTCAATGGGATTTCATCAGAACATGGTGGTTTTTCATGGGAATGAAGCGAGCAAAAATGGTGACATAAATCGGAGGGATTTGATGGCATTTACCAGGGATTCAATGGGAAGGAGGAAGGAGTCTAAACAGCAAGAAACTGGTTGGTGGTTGGAACATTTTTTATTGTTCCATTCAGTTGTTTTTTTTTTATCGTCATCCCAACTGAAGAACTCACTCCATGATTTTTCAGAGGGGTAGGGTTCAACCACCAACCAGGTGTGATTCCAAGGGATTACTAGGATCTAGGGGGATAATCCATGGGGGAGTTCATGGGATTTCTCTTTGGATGGATGTTGTTTTGTGGGGATTTTGTCTGCCAATGATATTTGATATTTGAGGTAAAAAAAGTATAATATGTATATATATATATAAGAATATGTACATTGTATAAAGTAGACAGAGAGATCCACAATACTAAGGGTAAGGTTTGTTAGGAGCTGATTAAGCAGCAACCAGCCAACAATCAAACTTATGTGGTGCCCAGTTTGTGAGCCCACTTGATTGAAAGAAGTATAGGTTGACTGTTGCTGTTATGCAAGTGACCTCAAAGCAGGGGGGGAAACCGCGGATTAGCTGCTCCGGTACTTGGATGTTCCAGGAAATTGCTATAGAAGTGGTTTATACATGGTTTATGTACAATTTGAAATGAGGTACCAGGTGAGATTTTTTAAAATTGGCTATATTTTAATCTCAAATGTACGATTGTAATCTCCTAATGTCTTCATTTTACAGATTTGATAATGATTTTATTGGCTATATTGGCTATATTCCCATGGATGAAAGCAGTGAAGCAACCCCTAAGACATGAAGCTCGACGTGCGCAAACGACGTGCCTTGCGCTCAGCCAGGGGTGGCAACCGCGTTCGGCGGCCTCAGTTCCTTGGCACAGAGGGTGAAGTCATGGGGGGATTTTCATGGTGATTTTCACTGGATTTACCTATTGAAAAATGGTGATTTAGTGGGATTGATCCGTAGGAACATGGGGATTTCCATGGGGATTTTGCTAGCTGATTTATGATAGCTTATTGAAAATGGCCCAGTCGATTTTCCAGTTCGTTTTATGCATGTTTACCAGAGGGTAAGCAACCGAAAATGGTGATTTGATGGGATCTAACCATGGAAAATGGTGATTGAATGGGCTTTAACCCAGAATGACGAAGCCTTTTCAAGTTGGTGATTTTTTTTGACACTTCGCCAGTCCGATCTGTCCGATCTTGGCCACTTCTTTCATGGGAAAAAGGTGGATCTTCCATGGAAGAATGTCAGTTTTTCGTGGATGGTAAAATCTGTTGAACACTTCAACAAAAACAGTTGGTTGATGATTTTAGGAGACTACAAGGGCTATACAGCCCAACATATTGAGGATCATCATTTTTTTGATTTATCATGATCCTGTTAATCAGTTAATCAACCATTAGAAAGGGATTCTCCAATAAACTTTTGACACTAGTCAGTTTATTTTTGTCCAGCAATAAATTGATGTGGCAGTTGTGGCTGTTTTGATTTCCAAAAAACAGCCTGGAGAATGGCCAGCGTTTTCACGAAAATCTGAGTCATGGGGACTTTTGATCAATAGAAGACCTCCCAAAAAAAGGTGGCCATTCCAAAGGACACCCCATGATCTCTTACCACAACAGGTTTCAAATGAGTCTGGCTTCACACATAGTTAAGTACTTGAATGTGTTGTTTACACAACAGTGTTTAATATTTATATAAGATTATACAAGTATATAGTCGTAAACAGAATGGGAGGCCTTCCTAGTACTAGTTGGATGCGCTATAGAGTTGCTCAACTTGGTGTAACATGGTGTAACCCATTACATACACAGTCATATGTTGGTTTAAAGATTGGTTGATAAACACCAACTGACAAAACAGGTATGTTTGCTAAATATGCCCTACAATGTGGTGCCTCCTAGTTGCAAATTGGCTTGTAAGCCCAGTTCACTACTTCGATATATCTACCATACACCCAACACTATAAGCCAACTTAGCTAACGACCTGGATAGCATCACCTTCTGAAAATTCCCCTTCTCAAAGTTCAGTTACTGTTAGTATATGGTTATGAGTCCACTTTCTTCAGATATGAAGATTTTATAAACCCTTCGTATTCTGATTTCTCATTTAATCCCTATGAACATGCTGCTTCAATCCCATGAAATCCCACTGTTTTCACAATGAAATCCCAATCCCCATGGATTTTCTCACCATGGTTCACAGGTAAATCCCATAGAAATCACCAGCTTTGGTCTGGTTGAATCCCTTTTGTTTGGCCAATGACCCATGGCCAAGGACGGCCCGGGCACCTGCGCGGGCACCGGAGACGATTCACGTGGCGCGCTTGGTGCGAAATCGTGGGAGGTTCACCATTGAAACGCGGTGATTTCTAGGGGATTTAACCAGGAAAACCATTGGAAAACCATGGGAAAATGCGACTTGAACCTGGAAAAGAAAAATGGTGAGTTCTATGGGATTTACCTGTGAAACATGGGAAATTCTATGGGATTTCACCAGGAAAATGGTGATTTCCATGGGATTTGAGCAAGACAAGCGAGTGATTTGATTGGAGTTAAGCAAGAAGATTGGTGACTTAAGGGTGATTTGATGGGATTTGACCAAGAAGGATGGGATATGATGAGCATGCAACCCAGAAAATCGATCTGAGTTGGTTTATCAGTAGCTTGGGGGTGCAGTTGAGTTGAGTCCACCGTAGTAGCTCATTTATTAACTTGGCGAAATTGACTACCGGGCTTGATGTTAGGTCGACGGGTCGACGTTGTAACACCTGGCCGTGGAACCGGAGGCCAACATAAAACCATCGCGGGGTTTGGATTTATGGTCAATGGAGCAGGGATAAAAACCCTTGTTGATCGATGCTAGGTCAATCTTATAGATGGATACAAACTAGTCCCAACTAGCCTTTTGGTATCAATGGGAATATCTACTAACCAGCAAAGATTTATTTTTTTGCAGGGTATCTAGGATTGTCAATGGATGGTTATATATATATAGGGTTATACAACCCAATATTTTAGGGATTCCACAAACAGTTTTGGGAACAACTATTAGCCAACAAGCATAAAGGGAAGACAGAGGGCTAGGAGATCTGTTTTGAATACTGCTCTATGATCCAGATGAGTCAACATCAGCGGAAACTGGCTTTGCACTTCATGTGGATATCTAAGTGATATATCTCTCTATATATATAATGGGCTTTGTGCAGAAGCGGTAAATCACCATAAATCACTATAAATCACCAGATTAGTTCTGTACATAATGGGATGATCACCACATTTTCCTAGAGTTTTGGCCCAACTAACAGTTATTTTTATATGGGATGATATATAACTCCTATAACTGGTTGGTTATATATCATTATAATACCATAAACATGACTGTTAGTTGGGCACTGTTAGTTGGGCCATCACTGTATCACTATTTGGGATTATAATGATACATAACCTGATCATGTTTTCTGGGATTCTGTACCATTATATAATGATCATAATGATTAACTGTAGCAATATTTGGGATTATAATATCATGGATTATATTTGGTCAAGATCTTGATAATGGATTATAATGATTAACTGTAGCAATATCATGAGATTAGTAAATGGATTATTTCATTGGGATATTTTGTGGGTAACAAATCCCCAGTTACTAACCAGGAATCGGCAAAATCCCATGGCCTAGAATTTAAGTACCAATTAACTATAGATATATCTACCATAAGTCCTAGTTATTGGAGTTATAAACCAACTGAACGCTATCGACTGGGGGCACCACCTTGTAATGATCAAGATCACAGCCACCTGAGGCGCCTCCCTCCAGGATCGCGGAGCGGGCCGACGATGGCGGATAGGCGGTCCGCCGATCATGCGACGTTGTTGGAGTGATGGCTAGGGGTCACATGGGGTCAATATATCTTCTAAAGCTCTTAATTCAGGTTAGTGACTATGATATTACTATAATATTACTATAATATTATATGAATTAGTTAGTTAATTATTTATGCGAATGGTTGGGGTTGGAACATTTTTGTGAGTCTAGACATTTTACTATGTTCTTTCATTGGATGGAACAAGAAGGGGGGGGTAAACCAACCATCTGAGGATGGTTCCCTTCTGCAACTAAAGCATGAACAAACTATGGGGATTTGGGACGATTTGGGGGGATATAACCTTTGACATTTGGGGGTGTAAGCAACATATGGGGAAACGAAGAAATCATGGAGCCTGTGGGAATCTACAAAGGATTTGGGACTCTCTGTAGGAAAAACCACGTAGGAAATAAAACGACACAAAGTCAGCACTTGCCATAGCCACGTTGATGTATAACTATGGTTGATGGTACTTTATGGATGTTTATGGATGTTTATGATAGATGTTTCTAACTATATGGTTACCCTCTGGTAATTTAACATAGCTATGGAAAATCACCATTTTTAATGGGAAAATCCACTATAAATGGCCATTTTCAATAGCTATTTTGACATAACCAGAGGGTAATGGGGTTGATAAACCAGCTCATAACTGGGGGCACTACCTTTGTGCAATCACGATGGCCCGCAGTATTCCAGGCGTTGATGTGACGGAGAAAGACGGCTCAGTTGTGAACAGACTGCTCAGATGGATGCTTGAAACAATGCAGTTATGGCCATGGCTATCAGTTATAACTGGTGATTTCAGTGGGATTATACATTCTATAAATGGGGTTATGTTAGTACTTATAACTGGTATTTCGGGCCATAACTCTGGTTGGAATTTCACAGCCAATCAACCAGGAATGGTTTCAGCAATTTGTTCAACAACATGAACACATGAAAACAAACCCGAGCCTTGTTGTGCAAGTTGTGTAAGTGTAATCTTTCTGTTGGGTCAGAACTCACGAAACGTAAGTGGTTATATAGTTCACCTCATTTCGTTCTAACTGAGGATCTGAGGTAAACGCACCATATATATATATATATTTATAGATATGCCAAGGACCTTGGTTAATATACCCATGTTTCCCATAACATTCGGAATTTTATGGCACATTAGGTGGATGCAGGGCATTCCTTTGTTGAGACCTCGTGCTTGAAGTTTCATCCATTTGATCAGCGGAGCCAAAAGTGGCTCCAAAAAATGTGACCGCACTAGCTGCACGCGCACACTCGACCTAGAGGCTTTTACAGTGTGCCGTATCCAGTTGCAACTTGAGAGATACCAAGACACTCAAAGTGCCCATGAAAATTGGTAAGAACAGCAGCAAATTCTGAGGTAAGACCAGGCACCGAGTTTTGTGTGTCAATGGAAGATCTCTACTTGTATCAAATAATAAATGCCAAGAGCCATCCCCATGAAGCTGATGTTTGATGTTGCATCTCCACTATGATTTTAAAATATGTTAAATACCCTAATCAAACATGGCTAGCTGGGAAATACTCTATGAATAGCTAAGCATGTCATTGGACTGTGGGATTTGCCAGCAAGCCATGTTTGATTACCGGATGCTAGGTGAACTTGGCTGGAAAATCCCCCTGGAGGTTTGAGTGGGAACATCATAAACCGAACTGGGGAATTTTCGACTGCCATGACCGGAAACCGTTGATCCTCGATTTACCTCTTAAAATCGAAACGATGTTGCTACTTTTTACCGATGTTCAGAATAATTTTATGGCTTAAGGTCTATGTAGCCTGCTGTTTGATGTGCAGTTCTGCACTCTTTTGTGGGCGTGCTCGCAGCAATTTGACGTGGCAAAGCCATCTTGAAGGTTGGTGAGATCCCAACCTGGTACTCTAATCCTACGATTTTTTAGCTGTATAAACCTTGCATTGGCACATGGGGGTTTCCTAAAATACGGGTACCCCAAAATGGATGGCTTATTTCATGGAAAATCCCAATCTAAAGGGGATGATTTGGTGGTGCCCCTATTTTAGGAAACCCCGAGATATTGGTACTTTGAACTTTTTGCGATTGGGAATACTTCTAAAATGAGCAGGGTATCAAAGTTTGGCCATGAGGGATAATCTGTCCTGTCACTGTCTGGCACCAACGGCATCGCATTCAACACTCCAACGGTTCTAGCTGGATGGCCTTACTGTTGTGACCCCCCTGGCCCCTGGTGGTCATCTTGCGAGTTGTTTCAGTTGTTTCTAACTACGAAGAAGACCTGAACTATCCACTGCTTAATTACGTCAGAATTCTTTTCAAGAAAGACACCGTAATTGTGGGGATGTTGTGGGCTGTTGATCCCATGATTATCCCATTGCATCCCTAAAACATCACTGGTGTTGCCCCCAGCTTTGTTGGTTAGCAAGAATTCCAGTAGCTATGGACCATGGCCAATTTATAGCTATAGTTCCATGGGCTATACCATTTGATGATGGTGATTTTCCAGATTTATGTTTACCTAAAGCATATATACTATGATTTATGTTTAGCTAAAATTAGTTCCAGATTTATGTTTGTTTGCTGGTTGGTAAGATTGAAAAGAATTGAAAAGAAGCTATGGAACCTAAAGATGCTTAGTTTCCATAGGACGATCATGGAAATACAGTAACTACAGTACTATACTTGTTTTAAGGCATCCAGTGTAGCTTTCAGGAAGGTCAATCGGGGAAACCTATGCATGAAGAGATATGAATAGATTACGCTCCTTTAAAGAGCCATGCATAGTTGGTCCAGTGATGGACACCACTTGTAGTCCACAGTCTCAAATTGGAGCCTATCACGGTCGTAAAACGTCATACCACGACAATCATGATGGTAGAAATTGGTTGAATATTTCAAAAAGATGGGAAGCATAACCAAGTCTTGCGTTGAGGATCTCCTTTCCAAGGTCTGCATGAATGAAATGAATGAATTGCGCTTTGTGATGCGCAGGTCAGTTGCCTTCTTTCTGGGGCCAAAGTAAAGCTTCAACTCAGGCGGACGTGCAAAGTCTGTTCGTTGTTTTCTGATCTCTGGCGGAAAAGAAGTGCTGGGTAGAGACTTCTGCGTTGTTTTGATACAGTTATGGCCCTTTACCAATTATAAGTACTTATAACCCCATTTATAGAATGTATAATCCCACTTATAACCAGTTATAAGTTATAACTGATAAATGGCCATAACTGTAGGTTCATGCAGGAAGATTTGACTTGTTAAAACCAAACACCTCTGAGATATGTGTTCAGCCCATAGAACGTATGATTTCCATGATGAATGATGGTGGCTTCTCAAGCCGAAAAGATGAAACACACATAAGGAACCTAATGGATCGTTATCAGAACACACATAAACAATCTAATTTTATCACTAATCATTAAAGATGAAACACAAATAGTAGACAACCTGACGGATCGTTAGCATATAATATGGTGTTTCTTCAGGCTATTCCTTCCACGGCAGCAATCGCAGCTTGCTGAGGATCAAATAGCCCGGGCAGCAAACCGCAAAGCTTGATGTAATGGAGTGACCAAGAACGGACATGCACCTAGCAGTGACAGGAAATGGGGAGACAATTCTTCAGTCATCGCGGCTTCTAAATGGATGAGCTGCCTGGTAGCGGTTCAAGATGCCTTGTGGATCATCGTGATGTTGGCCGATTCCTTAACAACTGGGGTACCCTCTGGTAAACATACACAAAACTATGGAAAATCACCATGTTTAATGGGAAAACTCACTATAAATGGCCATTTTCAATAGCTATGTTAGTTTACCAGAGGGTACCTTTTTTCTGAGTTGATTTAGGTGTCAACGGGGTCATGGGACCTCCATCAACCAATTTCTCGAGCCACAAACGTGTCAAAAATTGATATCGCCATGCAACGGCCCGGTACCAATGGAGCCGCCAAGGCGTGGAATCGGTTGCCTACACATGTTTGTGGCACCGAAAGAGATAGCTTAGTGGATTTATAGTAAATGTTCATGTTAATGTCATTAGTAACATTAGTGGTTGATTTTAGTAGTTATTGTTAATTAATGTTAACCTGGTTGGTGGTTTCAAACATTTTATATTTTCCAGAATATATGGGATAATCCTTCCCATTGACTTTCATATTTTTCAAGATGGTTAAAACCACCAAGCAGTAATGTTAATGGTTCATTAACTGCGAGATGGGATTATTTTTTTGGTGCAGCTGCAGAGGTTAAAAAACCGCTGAAAGAATCATCGTGAATCGCTATTGCGCCGCCTTAGGATCAAGCCATCGTGGTCATCACGGCGAAAACGGCGAAAAATCCCAAGGTTGGTCAAAAATGATCTCATCAAATCACCATTTTTAATGGAAACAAACACAATTTTTAATGGGAAAATCACCATTTTTAATGGGAAACTATTAAGATACCCTCTGGTAAACTAACATAAGTTATGGAAAAGCACCATGCTATTAATGGGAAAATCCACTATAAATCACCATGTTCAATAGCGTTCAGTTGGTGAACATATCTACAATAGACCTACGGTTGAATTGGTAGATTATATAGTATTGGGTTTATAGATCATCGTGAACCATATAGGTAGACAACCAAAAACCATAGTTATTGTAGAAACCCCTTTGGAATTTAAACCCACATATCAATGGATTGGTTTCAAATGGAAAACATAACAGGAAAACCCCGTATTTAACCGGAACCCCGTATTTAACCGGAAAATATATGATTTCCGGTTAAGATTTTCCCTTAAACCAATCCATTGAACATAAAGATATATGGAGGTTTCCTGAAATAGGGGTTCCCCTACTTATCATCCATTTGTAGATGTGATTTTCCATGAAAAAGCCATCCAGCCATTGGTGTACCACCATTTATGGAAACCCCCATATATCTATCATGAACCAATCATATTTCTCATATAGTTATAAACCAATTACTATAGTTATCTATAGCTAATAAGGTTTATAACTAGGTTTATAAACCACTTTATAACGTTTGGGGGCCCCACTATAAACCCAGTGAAATCCCAGGCACGACCGCCGCCGGCGGGCGGCAACGCCCTGGTGACCTTCGATGCGCAGCTGGCCAAGCAGCAGGCGGGTGGAGCTGGGTGGCTGAACTTCAAGGAAAGAACATGGGAAATTCGGCAAAAAAAAGAGGTTTTTGATAAATTCCATAGGATCCATGTATGCTATATATGGTAACATGGATCCCATCCATATACCCCCAATGTTAGCATATATACCATACATGGATCCTATGGGAATGTTTATAGGATTGTTTTATGGAATTTAGTAAGGATTCACCAAGAAATCTAGGGATTCTTGATAGATGTTTATGGATATGTTTAGGGATTTTACATGGAATTTGTTTGGGATTTCATGGGATTTCACCAAGAAGAATAAGGATTTCATGGGATTTTCACCAAGAACAATTGACCCACAAAATAGGGATTGAATGATGATTTATAGTTGGTGATAATTGATTTAAGTTAGTTGAAGCTCCCATAATTGAGAATAGTTGGTATTAGTTGATAATAGTTTATTATAATTGATAAAATCGTTAGTAGTAGTTGAGTTCAATTAGCTAAGTTGCTTGATTTTTTTGGGTTAACTAGTTAACTAGGAGAATTGTTGGGGTTATAAATCAGCTTACATAAGCACCTTCTGCATGGTGGGGAATCATCTAGAGCATTTTGTGGCTGATTTCTGATTTGTGACTTCGCTAGAATCATTGCGATTTGCGATGGGATGGCTCACCAAAAGAAGAATAGGACAAAGATGGTGATTCCACATAAGCAATGAAGCTATGAATGTAAAAGACAAGTCACCACACATGCCATGTTTCACATTTGACCTTCGAAATCTACGGTTATGGCTCTTATACAACGAAATTTTAAAACTCCTGTAACTAGTTGGTTAAAGACGCCAGTTATATATATATAATATATACCCATCAAATCCCATTGATATCCCCATCAAATCCCATGAATATTCCCATTATATAATCCCATTGATAGTGTGGTTAGTGGTTTGGATCATGGCTTTTTTTCCCATCATATTGGACGAACTCATATTTTTCAGAGGGGGAGGTATACCACCAACCAGAAATTTTAGACCTAGGTAAATGAAAGTGTCAGGGATGCTTTACTGTTCAGGCCGTTATATAATCCCATTGATAGTGGTTTAAAACTGGTAAATGATGGGAAATTTTAGACCTAGGTAAATGATGGGAAAATGATGGGAGGTATACCACCAACCAGTATTTTCCCATCATTTTCCCATCTGTTAAGGGCCATAACTTAAGCTACACAGATGGCCAGGAAGAAGCTCAGCTGGTGCCAAGCTCAGATCCGCTCCGAAAGCCCAACCCCGGGACGTTGAAGCGAAAAGAAAAGACGTGTTTTGACCTTCCAAAACAGTCACTTTGTAGCCATCAAAAAATAGCTGGTTGGTGGTTTGGAACATGAATTTTATTGTCCATTATATATATATGGGATGTCATCCTTCCCATTGACTCATATTTTTCAAGATGGCTATTGCACCACCAACCAGATAGGGATTTGGAAACCAACAAATATGGTGATTTTATGGGATTTAAACCAACATGGATGCGGGAAACCCCATGGTTTCTGAAGAGGAACATGATCCACAAAATGGTGTGTTTTCATGTGTTTTCCGCATCCTATGTTAGTTTACAGGGTAGTACCCACAAAGGGTGGTAGAAATAAAATTTCATCCGATTTTCTCTGGGTCAATGCAGGTCAATGTGACCAACACAATTTTGACCAACACAATTTTCGGAGTTGCCAAGCAAAATAGACATGGGGCTTCCAGATATAAATTTGATGGTATCCCAGAGTTTCTCTAGCGGGAAAACCAACAGGGATCCTGAACATGTTCAAAGATTGATAGTTGGTGTTTGCAACCAAAAATGCCAGAAACTGATAGAAACTGTATTTGTTTATTTTTAACAAGAACAACACTATCAAGATATTTTCCGGATAGCCCTTTCCGGATAGCCCTTTCCGCCCGTTCCCTCGGCCCAAGGCCAAGGAACGCCCCAAGCCGCGGAACGACTACTTGGATTGTTACACCGGGCCCAAGGTAAAGTGGGAGGACCCGGCGACTCCCCGTTGGTGGGTGAACTTCAATCGCCGTGGTTTATGAATGTTTATGATATGCAAATATAGATATATTTTTTTAATTTAACTTGTATAACTGGGGGAGCACTTTGTGTATAATTTATATGCATGTCAACTGCAGCCTTGGCTATGTTATGGAAGGAATATATATATATTATGATATTATATATAATATCATATATATATATTATAGAGTCCTTAAATAGCATAGCCAAGGCTGCAGTTGACAGTTTTGAAGATGTTTCGGAGCATTCTGAAGGAACATATTTCAATGATTGTCTTGCTTGATTTAACCTGTTGCGGAACCAAAACTGATACTCTATGGACCCAAAAATGGGGATTCTACCCCATATGTTTAGTACTTCCAAGCATCTTTATGGGTACTTTGAAGCTGTCTTGCAATTGGAAAAAGCACACCTTTGCACTACGTACATCTGATGTATAGCGATATTTCCTCATGTGGGGATGGGTCAAAACCTATTCTTACCATATTTCGTGGAATAACCCATTAAGCAACCATTTTTAGGGTACCGTTTGGGTACCAGGGTTTTGACCCATGACCATATCCTTTAAAATCACCTAATGCTTGGTGTTTGAATCTTCATGAAATCCCCAATCAGTTGAAACCGCCGCAGGACACGGGTCTCTACAAGGCTTTAGTGAAGAGCCAGGACATCGAGGAAGAACTGACAAAGATTCGAAATCTCATCCGGAAACGTTGCTTGGCGCAACGCGCGCCACGCCCATCGAAGATTTCTTGATCTCATGGAACTGGGAAATTCTGTGGAACGTGGGAGTGTGGGAGTGTGGGCGTGTCTCAAAATGGAGGTTGCCAATGATTGTGGAACAATGAACAAAAAACCATGGGATTGTGATGATCATTTGGATGCCAAATTTGGAGATGACAATTTGCTTTTGAAGTGATACCCTGTCAGACAGGGGCTTTATGAAGGGCGGACATTAAGGGGAAGCAAGGGTTTAGGTAGAGCAAGCAGTGTTCGAAGTCGATATGTTCGAAGACTCCACAACTTTGACGCTCAGCTCTTCGCCGATGACGCAGATTTACTGATGGTTTCAACCCTGTGAGAAGAATATTTCACTTAGAATTCCTGGCACCATCAAACAAAGGTTGACCCTACATGCAGGAGTTTGCATCTAATTCTCGGCACAGATACCAGCAGTTTCAAGGCAACGAGAGAGTTCCCCTGAGGTACAGATCCTGGTTATGACCCAGATGACGAGGAGGACTTCAAGGTCCGCGCGAGACTTTTTGTTGGGTGAAGTCCGGTGAAGTTCATCAATTTGTGCCAGGATCTTCAGTGGTGATGCCTTCAAGTTTTGGTTTAGTTCAATAAAACAACACCATGAAAAACAATGAAACACCATGAACAACAATGATAAAACACGAAAAAAGTAACAAAAAACATGAAATGCCCATGGTTTTTGGTAGTTTTCTACCACATCTACTCGGCTAGAAAGCCTCGTTGTGCTCCATGGAACGCCGGGTAGGTGGCGCCAGTGCGGAAGTTCGACTCCAAGGCCAAAATCCGAAAAGAACAATGGATGATGAACTGGGGGTACCCTCGCTATTGAACAATAAACTAACAGTGGAAGAATGGAAAATCCAGTGCTAGTAACATAACAATGGAAAATCCGGTGAGTTTAATAAACCAACACTTGGCTATTGAAAATGGCCGTTGATAGTTGATTTACCCATTGAAAATGAGTAAACATGGTGATTGTCCATTGTGATGTTAGTTTTCCAGAGGGTACCCCCAGTTGAAAATGAGGAAACCTCCATATTTGCCATAAACCCAACAGCCTGGGGCACCATCTTGGAGGGGTACCATGGATGATGAACAGAGCTTTGTGATGAACAGGGGCTCCTACTTAGATGGGCCATGGGATTAACTAACTGATTAGTAAATGGATTATAATTGGGATATAGAAGTTATATCCCCAGTTACTAACCAGGAATCGTCAATCCCATGGCCCATCTAAGTATACTTGTGACATCCTTATAAGCTTTAAAGTACTGTAAAACTACACTTCTGAGGTAAAAATCCGACCTACATTTCAGCGGCAAAGTCTGGGAACGGTGTAACGGGGTTCCACGGCTTCCCTGGCCAAGGTCACTACAAATATCTGGAAAGGATGGTTAAGAGGTGAAACCATACTCAGTTGCTGGCTATCTGACGGTCAGAATCAAAGTCGACCCACAAACTTTGGTGATTTTTGCAGGTCATCGGTCATGGTCTGCTGTGACCTTGGCAGCGGCTGCCGCTTCGTACACATGTAACTGGTTAGTAACTGGGGATAATAACCCTCTATATCCCAATTATAATCCATTTACTAAGATGATATCAATCTAACAAGTTCATGAAGAAACACCTATATCATATCAGTTGCCTTTAGCAATAGAATTTCTCCATCACCTCCATCACACTAGTCACCTATTGCTACTGTATATTCTGTTCCAAGATGTGCAGCTACCCATTCTTATGGCATGTTGTGCAGCAGATGTTTTC